>Ga0209511_1001142_pt1 | contig 24252 bp, 19 predicted proteins | sample SSSSmetaG_FD_184141 | JGI IMG/M metagenome (GOLD analysis project Ga0209511, IMG submission 184141) | Glacier valley bacterial and archeal communities from Borup Fiord, Nunavut, Canada, to study Microbial Dark Matter (Phase II) - ​SSSS... | ecosystem: Environmental > Aquatic > Freshwater > Ice >... | reverse complement strand
GGTAAGTCCAGCAGATGACCAAACTCGATTGATGGTGCCAGCAAAAGTCTGCCAAGGGGCGATACCCGCGGTAGCCGCACAGAAACCCCAGGAGGCTGAGAAATAGAATCATCCGCCAGGGATGTCGACGACCTTTGATCTTTCGAGGGTCGGGAATTTGCTTTAATTGCTCTATGAGGGTCATGGACTGAATCGATGAATCACTACTCAGTCCATCCTCATTTTCCTACGACTGAGCAGTATCTATTCAGTTCATTCTCATTTTCTTGTTCTTGTATAAAATCACCCTGCTTCTCCTTGGGGAGAAGGGTCGAGGGTGAGGGCTTGCCCCACTTCGTGAAGAGGGCAATTCATAGTTGTGTTCAGCAACGCCAGAATCTTTAAACATTCTCTAATGCTTGCATCGCAGCCCTAATTAAGTGGTAGAACTGCGGCTGAGACACGTCTATCTCCTTCGAGGTTTGGGGAGTTTTACCCAACGTTCCAATCCTTTGACCTTTTTGAATCGCTAGAATCTCGCCTTTGAAATTGCGGATTCTGAGTTCTTGAGTGTTGTCTCGCTCCACGATCGTGCAAGTGTAGTTTCGCTGGCTGTGGGAAAACTCAACGCCAGACCCAGACTGAGACGGCAACCTCACCCCAATAATTTCTAACTGCACCGAAACATCGCCGTTCCATTCATTAGTTCTGACTCGGTAGGCAATGTCTAGATATTTCGGGAAAGGATAATATTCGCCCCAACGCCACGCGATCGCGGTCAGTTTGTGACCGACTGAAAACTCATCTGCCGCCAAATCTTCTTGACACACCATTAACTTGAGGTGCCCTTTGCCAATCAATTTTTGGTCACTAATGCGAACGTTGGGAGTCCAAAAAACAGGATCGGGGTTCTCCATCCCGCACGGGTGAAGGGCATCAATTTGAGTATAAAAACTGAGATCAATTTGATTGAGATTTGCTTGAGCATCGACGGTGACGAGGGGCTTGAGATGTTCGACTTTGAGAGATTGGTGAGCAAACGTGCGGAGGCGCGATCGAATCGCATCCAACTGACTCGCCTCAAACGAAAATCCTCCGGCTGCCTTGTGTCCGCCCGACTTGATCATCAGATCTTTGCAAAACTCCAGCGCCTCGAAAACGTGAAACTCTGGAATGCTGCGCGCTGACCCGCGAATGTGCTGTTGGGCTTCGTCTTCGTAGGTGCCGATAAACACCGGAACGCCATAGCGCTCGACTAATCGAGATGCCACGATGCCAATCACGCCGTGATGCCAGCCAGGTTGCACAAGCAGCAGCACCCGATCGTCCTTAGCATCCAGCGACCCGTGTTCATATGCCTCGATCGCGTCTCGCTCAATTTGTTCGCAGAGTTGCTGACGCTGTTTGTTGATCTGTTCGCACTTCATTGCCTGTTCTAAAGCAACGCCATCATCGTCTGTGATCAACAGTTCAATCACAATCTGAGGATCAGCTAGCCGACCGACTGCGTTAATGCGAGGACCTAAGCGGAACCCGATCGCTTCGGGCTTGAGATTTTTCTCACCGCTCAATCCCGCGACTTGAATGAGTGCCTGAACGCCTGCGAGTTTGGATTTTGGCAATAGCTGTAAGCCACGTTTGACCCAGCGACGATTTACGCCTAACAGTGGAGCAAGATCCGCGATCGTGCCCAGGGTAAAGAGTTCGAGTAAGCTGTCTCGCAGTTCTCGCGTTTGGTCAAAGCTTTGTGCCAATGACAGCGCCAAAACATACGCCACTCCGACTCCTGCCATGCTGCGATAGGGAGACGTTTCGGCGATCAGTTTGGGGTTGAGAATGGCGTTTGCGTCGGGCAATATTGGCGGTAAATCGTGGTGGTCGGTGATGATCACCGCTAACCCAAGCTCGCGCGCTCTGGCGATCGGTTTGTGAGCCGCAATGCCGTTATCGACGGTGAGAATCAGCGAAACGCCTTCATCGTGAAAGTCTTCAACAATTCGCTCATTGATGCCGTAGCCTTCATTCATCCGACTGGGGATTGCATAATCAACTCGCGCCCCCAAAAACCGCAGCGCCCGCAGCAGCAGCGCCGTACTGGTCATGCCGTCTGCATCATAGTCTCCACAAATGGCGATGCGCTGTCGTTGATTAATGGCGTTGATCAACAGTTCTAAACTGATGGGCAAATCGGGAAAATCTTCGAGCGGCGAGGGCAACTCTTGAGAGTCGGGATCTAAATAAACCCTGATCTGCTCTGGGGTTTCGATGCCGCGATTGAGCAACACCTGAGTCAACAAGGGAGACAACCCCGTCGTTTGAGCCAGTTGTTCTGCCCGCTCTGCCTGACTCGCAAAAATATTCCAACGTTGGTCAGGAATCGCAGGACGGGAAGACGAACTCGATCGAGAAACAGGAAGCTCTAACACAGGCGATCGATCCAAAAAGACTCAAATCATCTTACAGATATAAGTGGGCAAACGGCAGAATGTCGTTACCCTTTAGAAAACGTCGACTCGACCATCATTGCGAATATAGACAGAGCGATCGCCCGGTGGATAATTGCGCTCTGATTTGAGTTCGATTCGCAAAGTGTTGGGGTTGGGCTTAGAAAGAGACGATTTTATCGCCAGCGACGTGATATCCCAAAACACCACAGAAAGATTGGGAGTGGTGCTGCTATCTCGCTCAAATTCGATCTGCTGCCCTGGTGAAACCGAGAGAGGTTGAGTACCCGCCACCTTTTCGACTTCAACTCGGTTCTCGGTTCGGTTTAACACTTGCACTTTAATGCGCTGCCCCGGCGTGAACTGAAGGACTGGGGCAGGACAGGTATTTTGACAAGTCCGGGCGTTGACGGTAAAGCCGATCGAACCTGCAAATAGGGTCGTTGTCAGGACGATCGTCACCAGCTTAAAAGACATGGCAGCCATTTTGGGTAGAGTGTGCAGGTTGGAGTCCGTCATTAGTTTCCGACTAATACATCAAAAAACGCATCATCTAACTCATAGCCCAGCATTTGAGTCAGCGATTTCAGGCGTGACTTGCTCTCAATGCCCTGATGTTTCAGCCAATTCATCAGCACGAATGTTTTGTTCATCACAAAAATCTCCAGCGCTTCGGGATTGTATTGAATCCCCTCTTTGGGCTGAAACTGATGAGGCACTAGCATCGCCGTATAGCGTCCTAATTCCCCAGCTTTCCAATCGACCAAAAACGGCAGCCAGGGATACAACGCATCCAATCGAATAAACCATAGACGCACCTCTGGAATCTCGGACAACTCTCTGGGATCGTCGGCTTCGAGCGGATAGTCGATCGTGAATTGAAGCTGCTGTTCGTGGGCAAGAATCTCAGGCAGAACTGGGTTGATGATGGCGATCGCAGGAGAAAGATCTAACGTATTGATCTGATCGGCAGTGAGGATGATCGAGATAGCCATAAATAATGATGAGTTTTGAGTCAGCGAATCCACCCTTCAATAGTCTCACTGTTCTCAGCCGACAGACTCATTTCAAAACTCAAAATTCTTACAGATCTTCCTTCTCGACCTGTGCGCGATAGATCGGAAACAATACATTAAAAGTGGACCCTTCACCAATTCGACTTTTGACCGAGATTGAGCCGCCACAGTGCAGCAAGAGTTGTTGAACGATCGTCAGCCCCAAACCCGATCCGCCAGTGTCTTCTGCGATCGTTTGGCGCACCCGATAGAAGCGATCGAAGATTTTAGGAATCTCATTTGCCGCAATCCCGATCCCCGTATCGCGAAATTCAAGCTGCACATAGTCACCCTGCTGTTTTGCTCGCACCCAAACCTGTCCACCTGTGGGAGTAAATTTGACTCCATTGTGCAAGAGGTTAATGACGATTTGCTTGAGCCACATACTCAAACACGCCACGGGCGGCAGATCTTCTGGCACCGTGTAAGCCAATCTCACACCTTTTTCTTCTGCCAGCGGCTGGTAGGTGCTGACGACCCCCGGCACCACATCGCTCAGTTTGAGCGACTGAATCGTCGTTTGTTCTGCCATTTGGTCGAGGCTCACCAAGTCGAGCAGACTCGTGATCAGAGAGCTTTGACGATCGCACTCCTTCACTAGCAGATCCATATATCGCTGCTTTTGAGGTGCTTTGAGATTGGGCGAATTGAGCAGCGTCATCGCCGTTTTCATGTTGGTCAAGGGTGTTCTCAGCTCTTGCCCGACATTGTTGAGAAACTCATCCTTTAGCCGAATTGCCGTCAACAGCTCCTCGTTTTGCATTTGCAGCAGTGAGGCGAGTTCTGCCTGTTTACGATAAGTGGTCGATCGCTGCCAGAGTTCGTCTTGACGCTGCATTTGCTTTGTGAAAATCTGCCCAATCAGCGCTGCATTCAAAGCGGAGGGTTGAATCTGATTGATCAACGTCTCCCAGGATGCCCGCTTGTCGATAGACCCATCTGCATCGGTTGGTAATTCTAGACTCAACTGAGCTAGAAACTGCTGGATCATCTCTTGATCTAGTGAGAATAGAACCTTTAGTAACTGTTTTTTGTCGGGAGACTCTTCTTGCCCATTGGCTGAAGGCTCGATCGCGCTTTGAGACGATCGAACGCGGTGCGCCATTAGCAAACAGCAAAGCTGCTCTGACCAAATCAGCAAGAAATATTCGCGTCTAAGCTGATTTTCAGGAGCCAGCGCGATCGAGTGAATAAGGGGATGCTCTGCGAGATCATACTCACTCTGCTCAGATAGCTGAAGGCTGCTCTTCTCAGAGGCTTCTTCTCGCTGATTTTTTAATAAGTAAACGGCTTGAGGAAGGTCATCAAGCTCACAGTAGCGATCAATCTCAGCTTGCCAAGCTTTACCATGAGGCACCTTTGCCCAAACCACGGCAGAAATCTGCTGCTCAATCAATAGATTGAGTAGGTTACCCATCATCGACTTGAAGGTAGCCGGACTAACTTGAAGAGCAAAGGGGGTGTGCTCAGAGTTAGCCGCTAATTCATAGAGAGACATTGGGGCGACTAATGGAGTCATAAGATTGGGAAAGGGCAGGGTATACGATCAATACTTAAATTTTTCTACGATTACATCCGGGCTTCTCGGTATATTGACTAGATAAATCGCCATCCTTAATCTGAGTATCCCGTTTACTCAGTAAATTCACTGAAGCGCCTCGCGATCGGTAGACTTCTCAATCTATCTTTAGAGGAATTCTCTAGCTACACAAGTCTGTCTTTTTATCAATTCACTTTAACAAAGAGTTACATATTCTAGGCATAACTCGATCGTAGCCCTGTGAAGTTTAGGATAACGCTCGGATTATATCTCTAGAAACCAAGTCACTCCATGAATCAGAAACACTCATTAGAAGTCGCTGCATTTTTAGCCAGCTTGAGAAAGGGAATTTGGATACTCTGCATTCCAGCATGGCTCTTTGGCGCATTAGAACGAGGGGCAACGGTTTTCTCTGACCACATGATTACCCCACCAGAGTTGCTTCAAATTTTGACCGCTGTCTTTTTTCTCGTAGGTTGGCTGCTTTTGAGACCCAAAAACTTCACCCAGCCTTTGACGCAAGCTGAATAATCGGGGTCAGAAAGAATTTGTCGAATACTTTAAGGAGAAAAATTATGAATGGACAAATGTGTTGGCTATCTGGCTTGGGTGGCGGAAACAAAATCCTGCACCTGAGAGAACACGCCAATAGACCCTGGCAGCCCTACAGCGCGTTCCCTCATTATCGAGTCCCTGATTTAACGATCCCTGGTGCTTCTAAAGGTTGGACCACTTATCAGCGGCTCCGACAAGCAGGCTGGACTCTTGTACCCACTGCACAGGCACACGCGATTGCTCCCACACAAGCAGCCTCAGCGATCGTAGAGCGCCAAGGGTCTCTGAATTTCTAATGCTCTATCTTTTTAAGCCAGTTCAGAATCAAAGGGTTGACCACTTCAGGTCGCTCATCGTGAGGACAGTGCCCCGTGTTTGGAATTCCGACAAACTGAACGTCGTGGGTTTCGGTCATTTGTTGATAGACTTGCGCTCCGGCGATCGGAGTCCACGGATCGGCTTCTCCCCAGAGAACCAGAAGCGGAACCTGAATGCGGGGTAACAACTCGGTGGGTCTAGGTCCGGCGGGGGCAGTCAAGATAGACGCAAACACGGCTTGAGCACCCGGATCACACGAGGGAGCGTGCAGCAAATCGACCAACTCATCGGTAATGGCTTCAGGATTTTTGTAAACCTGTTTGAGACTGCCGCGGATTCGAGCTTTTTGACGAACTCGATTAAACAGCCAGGGTCCCAGCGTTTTAGAACTGACCAGTTTGGCAAAGCTGCCCATCACAAACCGCAGGGGCAAGTTTAATTCATCAGGACGATGATTGAGTCCTCCGGCTGAGTTGAGCAAAACTCCTCCTGCCGCGATTTCAGGGTGTTCTGCGAGAATCATTAGGCAGATCAGACCGCCGATCGAGTTGCCGACAAACACCGCAGGTCGCTGAATCTTGGCTACCCAAAAGTCACGAATCAGTTCTACCCAGACATCTAGCGTGTACTCTAAGGCAGGTTTTGCAGAGCCACCAAACCCCAGCAAATCAAGCGCAAAAACCTGATAGCCAGCGGCAGCAAGAACGGGAATATTTTTACGCCAGTGCCCGATCGAGGCTCCAAAGCCATGAATCAACACCAAAGGTTGCCCAGTACCAACAGACGCATATTGAATCTGGTGCCCTTGCCATTCCCAGATTTGCGTCTCTAAGGGAACTGAGGTTGGAAGTTGCTCTACAGTCACGGCAGTTGTGTGAAGTTTTTTTAAGATAACTTCATCATAATATTTTAATCCTCAGAATTTCCAGATCTCGTCAAAAACTAGCTCTCGTCAGAAAGAGTTAGCCTTACCCTTTGCCCTTTTGAGACTTTGGCTCTGGCGGTGATTGCAGCGCCTGGTCTAACACCGCACGAGCTTCTTCTGCCTGAGCGCGCGCTTCTCGATAGCGCAAGTTGACTTGAGCATAGGCTTTGAGAACTTTGAAGCCATCCTTGAGTTGAGTGACTTCTTCCTCGCTGACGAGATCGTCTGAAAACAAAATATCAATCTGCTCACGGACTTGCATCGCCTCGTTGCGTGACTCTTGAGCCTTTAGCTTCAGCGTCGCGAGACTGCTCAAAATCTGGACGGCTTGATTGAGCGAATCGTCATCTCCGGTGGCGATCGCTCCTGGATCTTTGACTTCAATAAACTGTTTTGGACTGAACCCATCTGTGAGATCAGTTGGGAGTTTGCCGTCATCCATCAGTTCCATGAGTTGATCCATCGCCTTTTCACGGGCTTTTGCAGAATCTTTACCTGGAACGGTAAGAATGACTTCGGGACTTTGGGCAAGCGTGTATTGAACCATTGGAGAATCTAATCAGCAAAGCACTGACTCGATCTTAGAACGTGAGTCAGAAATATCGACAGAAAATTACGTTCAGACACAAATATAGAACATTTGTATTGAAAAAAGGCGATAAGATTAGTTCGCTTGAACTATTTGATTTATGTCAAAGAAACGTGCTGATTTAGACTTGCCCTGGAAGAAAATTCTGCGGCAATATTTTCCAGAAGCGATTCACTTTTTCTTTCCTCTAGTGGCTCAAGTGATTGATTGGGAGAAACCATATGAATTTCTCGACAAAGAATTCCAGCAAATTGCTCCCGATGCAGAACAGGGCAAACGCTATGCTGACAAGCTCGTTAAAGTTCGACTTAAAAGCGGCAAAGCGACCTATTTGTTGGTTCACGTCGAGATCCAAGCTCAGAAGGAAGACGAGTTTGCGGAGCGGATGCTGACCTATAGTATTCGGATCTTCGATCGCTTTCAGACCCTAGCGACCAGTTTGGCAATTTTGTGTGACGAGAACTCTGACTGGCGACCTCAGGCTTGTGTTCTCGAACGTCCGGCGACTCGGCTATCGTTTGAGTTTGGCATGGTTAAACTATTGGATTATCGATCTCAGTGGTCAGAACTCGAAGCCAGCGATAACCTGTTTGCAACGGTTGTGATGGCGCATCTCAAAACTCAAGAGACGAAACGGCATCCGCAACGACGCAAAGAGTGGAAGTTTGGTCTGCTGCGTCGCCTATATGAGCAAGGCTGGAGTCGGCAAGATATTCGCAATCTCTATGAATTTACTGATTGGGTTATGATCTTGCCAGAGGCTCTAGAGGAAGAGTTCTGGACAGAACTAAAGCAATTTGAGGAGGCACAAAGGATGGCTTATGTCACAAATGCTGAACGAATTGGAATGCGTAAGGGACTAGAACGAGGACTAGAACGAGGACTAGAACGAGGACTAGAACGGGGACGACAGAGCGCGCAATTTGGTATTGCTCAGAAGATGTTGCAAGAGGGGATGCCGATCGAGACGATCGCTCGAATAACCGATCTCTCGATCGAGCAAATTCAGCAGCTACAGACCTCGCAATCTCAAGGTACTGACGACTGATTTAACTAGTGCGTTTGTTCTACTACAATCTCGCTTACTCTAAAAGATAGGAATCTGATCTACACCGATGACCTATCAACCGCTCCATCACAAATATCGTCCACAAACCTTTGCCCAACTGGTCGGGCAAGACGCGATCGCGACCACGCTTTCTAACGCACTTTGCCAAAGACGAATTGCACCCGCCTACTTATTCACCGGGGCACGAGGAACGGGGAAAACGTCCAGCGCTCGAATCTTTGCAAAATCGCTGAACTGCGTCGCTGTAAACGAGCCGACCGATGCCCCTTGCGGCGTGTGTGAAACCTGTCGAACTATCACCAATGGCTCTGCGCTGGATGTAATTGAGATCGATGCGGCGAGTAACACCGGGGTTGATAACATCCGCGAATTGATCGAGAGAGCGCAGTTTGCCCCAGTGCAGTGTCGATACAAAGTGTATGTGATTGACGAATGTTTAACGGGAGACACTTTAATCGAGACGAGCGAAGGACTGGTCAGAATTGATGATGCAAGTCTTAAGGGTAAGCAAGTTCTCAGCTACAGCGATGTATCAAACAAGTGGGAGTACAAAAAAGTTCTGAGATGGCTAGACCAAGGAGAGCGGCAAACCCTGGTTATTAAAACTACACACCGTGAGATTCGCTGCACTGACAACCATTTGATTAGAACTGACAACGGATGGATAGCCGCAAAAGACGTGAAAGAAGGAGTGAAGATACTATCCCCTGTGAATGTGGCTGTGGCACCTCCATCTACAGATACGGGATGGATGGCAGAATCCGCAGATTTTACACAGGTCATCAATTCAAGAGAAACGCTTACGGGCGGAAAGAGTACAACTTGGATGCAATCCTTGACCAAGCTGAAGTCTTTTGCCCATTTTGTGCCTGCGGCTGCGGTGACAAACTTGACTTGCCTGCCTTTCTCCAGAAAAAAGGGGCAGGAATTCTCACCATCAAATCTTATTGGCAGAAGCATCCCTACAAAAAAGGGCATGGAGTTTGGGACTACCGAACCACGCAGTTTATTGCAAACTCTGAAGAACTGGATGCAGAAATCTTGGGGCTTGTTTACGGAACTCTCTTGGGAGATGGTGCCATCACTTATCCAAACCCTCGCAGCAGATTTCCTAGATTATCTTGGACACACGGGATTAAGCAGCAAGATTGGATGGCATATAAAGCCTCTCGCCTTTCAGCCTTACGCCCTATCCTCCGCATCGTCCCTAATGCCGGATACGGGGATGTCTCCGTTTGCTGCCAAACCTTTTGCCACCCCAGTCTCAAACCAATCTCTGACGTTATTAAATCTACCTACGATCGCAAGATCGTTTCAGAGAAATGGCTTCGCCAGATTACGCCTGAAGGATTGGCTTGGTGGTATATGGACGACGGTTCTCTCTCACTCACACCCCACGGATGCCCTCAAATTCAATTTCATACAGAAGGATATTCTGCTGAAGAAAATCAACTCATCGCTGATTGGGTTACTGGGTTGGGATACTCTACCAAAGTCCGATCGTACAGAAGGGCAAGTGGAGGAAAGACCTATTTCTACACTGCTATGGGAGCAGACGCGTCTAGAAACTGGTTGTCAGACCTTAAACCTTTCTCAATCCCCTCAATGGAATACAAGTTTGGAGACGATCGAGTCTGTTCACCTCGCTGGAGTTGAGCGGGTGTATGACATTGAAGTCGAGGATAACCATAACTTTGTCGCCAATGGTCTGCTCGTTCACAACTGTCACATGCTTAGTTCAGCGGCATTCAATGCGTTGTTGAAGACATTAGAAGAGCCGCCCGATCGCGTCGTTTTCATCTTGGCAACCACTGACCCTCAGCGAGTGTTGCCGACCATTATTTCTCGCTGTCAGCGCTTTGACTATCGCCGAATTCCGTTAGAGCCAATGGTGCAGCATCTAGCGATGATTGCCGAAAAAGAGGACATCTCGATCGCGGACGATGCCCTACACCTAGTGGCTCAGATTTCTCAAGGCGGATTGCGCGATGCCGAAAGTCTGCTGGATCAGCTTAGTTTGTTAGCAGGCGAAGTTACCGTCGATCGAGTCTGGGATTTAGTCGGTGCAGTGCCAGAACAAGACTTGATGGCATTGGCAGAAGCGATCGCGACGAGCCACTCAGAAGCCGTTCTTGACCACACGCGTCGGTTAATGGATCGAGGACGAGAGCCGCTTATTGTGCTGCAAAACCTCGCGAGTTTCTACCGAGATTTGCTGATTGCTAAGACTTCACCCACTCGCAGCGATTTAGTGGCGCTCACGTCGCCCACTTGGAAAAAGCTCTGCACTTTTGCCCAAACGCAAGACTTAGGAACCATTCTCGTGGGGCAGCAGCATTTACGCAGCAGTGAACTACAGCTTAAAAATACGACTCAGCCCCGCTTGTGGTTAGAATTGACGCTGCTGGGGTTGATGCCTGCCGCGATCGTCGGTCAATCCAGTGAGACTTACCCAGTTCAGCCGTCGATCGTGCCTACCGCTCAAGAGCCGCTGCCACAAATCTCTAAGCCTATCGTGCGAGAAGCCGCTCCCGAATTTCCTCAGGCTGCTGCGACTCTGCCTGAAACCACAGCAACTCCGAAGGATGCTGATGACGAACTAGCCGGAACTTGGCAGCAGATTCTCAGCTATGTTGACATCCCGTCTACAAAAGGGATTGTCAGTGCAAATTGTCACCTCTTAGCCGTGAGCAAAGACGAGGTGATAGTCGGCGTTCGGGGCGAGTCGATGGTTAAAATGATTCAACGGATGTTGCCGCAGATTGGCAAGGCATCGGCTAAGGCGCTTAAGAGAGCCGTGAAAGTGAGCCTGCAAGTGTCAGAGGTCGGCACATCAAATTCTGCGTGGTCGATCGCCGATCAAGATGCTTCTAGAACACCTGAGCAGCCTTCGACCAATCGCCCTCCAGAACCTAATCGGCAACCCCAGCCTGAAGTGTCTCCAATTCCTACCGTCAGCGAGATTGTTGAGACAGCTCCTGCCGTGGTCAAGCCGCCTGAAGAAGTGACTGCGCCTGATTTGACTCAAACAAAGGGTTGGGAAGAAGATGAAGCCACCAAAGGTGCAAAAAGCCTTGCCTACGCGTTTAACGGTGCCGTTGTCAACCTAGACGATGACCTAGAGGTGCCTATTGATTCTGATTTGACGGTGATTAGTCCTCTAGCAGCAGACACGATCGAGCCAGAAGAACCCGAAGATGTCGACGAGGAAGATGTCGATTTCTAATCTTCGGAATACATTGTGGACATCGCTGACAAAAGCGTGTGGAAGTAGATTTCTTAGCGTTGCTGAATGCAGATGTGAAATGCCCTCCTCACGAAGTGGGGCAAGCCCTCCCCAACCCTTCTCCTCAGGAAGAAGGGAGCCAGAATTCTTGTTCCCTCTCCTTTGGGGAGAGGGCTAGGGTGAGGGTCAATCTAGAAGAAGTTTATCCACCAGTTCAGCAACGCCGTTACTTCTATCCATCATCCAGCGTTAGAAAATCCTAGTGGTGATGATGTCCATGATCGTGACCGTGATCGTGCTCTGCGTGACTATGACCGTGATGATCATGATGATGGGGCTGCGAACCCGCCAACGATGGATTCACCGCCATTGCTTGCTCTGACATCAGCGCCTCAATTTGCGGATGCGCCCAGTCTGCCACCATTTGCAAGAATTCAGGGTCGTCGTTTGCGCACGCCATCTGCACATAGGTCACATCAGGACGCTTTTTACGCAGCCCGTGAATGATGTGATCGACATCTAACAGCGTCTCGTGATTTTCGGTGGCAAACCCGATCGGCATAAACACCAGCGCAGTTGCTCCCAAATCGATCAGGTTTCGTGCCGCTAAGTCTGCGTTGGGTTGAGTCCAATCGATCAGGGGAGTTTGGTGGTTGAGCCAGCCCACCGAGATTAAAGGATACTTGTAAAGTAGACGTTCGCGAACCCGATCGTAGAGTTTTTGACTCTCATCAATGCCTGACGTAAAGCCTTTCGCCTTGTGCGGACACCCGTGATTCATCAGCACGATCCCGATTTGAGAGGGCAGGTGCGCCACCGCTAAATCAGACTTAATTTTGTCTTCGACAAGCTTCGCCATCAAATTGATATACTCTGGCTCTGCATAAAAAGAAGGAATGTAGCGGGTTCCTTTCAGCCAGTGTTCTTGACCCGGATCTGCCAGAGATGACAGGGCATTATTGACTTGCTCAACGGCAATTCCACTGGTAAAAATCGAATCTACGACCAAAAGCGGGTAGATCAGAATCTTGTCAAATCCTTCTGCTTTGACTTCTTCTAAGACTTGATCAGGTAAGAAAGGCTTACAGAAGTTGAAGGCTTTAAAAACTTTGACGCGATCGCCCCAACGCTCTTGCAGCGCTTTCTCAACGCCTGCTCGCTGCTGCTCAAAAATGGCGTTGTGGGGCGAAATAAAGTGATCGTGTTGGTGGCTCCATTCGTGCAGGTCAAACACCGCTAAAAGCTTTGCCAAAGGTGGATAAACCCAAGTCGGAACTGGAGCAAATTTGGCGGTCAACAGGTTTAGCGCCTGCTCGTTATAGTTGGCAAAATCTTCATAGCTCTCGACCTCGCCGTAGCCCATTAACAAGACGGCAACGCGATCGCTAGGGGTCGAGGCTTCTAATTTAGATTGGTAGATTTTTTCGGGGGTAGCGACCACTTTTGATTCCTCAAATAAACGTAGATGGTACTAACTTGTCATGACGCGAAATATGGTGCAAATCTTCACCTATCCAAGGCTAACATTCCCTATGGGGAATGAACACCCAAAAAGTTACAACCTCGTTAAAATCACCTTAAAGCGAGAGAAATGATGATTCAGCACAGATGCACCTGATGAATATTGTGATCTGTCCGGGGATTCATTCATCAGAACTCACTCAATGCTTTATTGCAGACTTGCAGTTCAGCCACAGTCCTCTTATTTTTCCAGCCGAAAAAGCGCCTGCCTATTCTCCTCTCCACATTTTAAAGTTTTTGTTAGATGCGGATTCGATCGAGCCTTTGCTTTTCGTGGCATTTAGCGCTGGGGTTGTGGGTGCGATTGGGGCGGCTCGTCTCTGGCAAAACCAGGGTGGCAGCATTAAAGCATTGATTGCGCTGGATGGATGGGGCGTTCCTCTCGCTGGAAACTTTCCGATTCATCGCGTCAGTCACGATCGTTTTACGGCTTGGAGTTCGGCGCTGCTTGACGAGGACATCTCAGACAGTTTCTATGCTGACCCTGCGGTCGATCATTTGACATTATGGCGATCGCCTCAAACCGTTCAAGGGCAATGGATACCTGCACACAAAGACTCCCGCTCAACCTCAACCACTGTCGCCAGTTTTATAACTGCGCTAGTGCAGCGATATGAGACCTCTGACTAAGCGCAACATTAGACCTTCTGCGTGAATCTGGACAACCCTCCTCACGCAGTGGGGCAAGCCCTCGCCAACCCTTCTCCCTGGGGAGAAGGGAGCTAGAACCTCTTGTTCCCTCTCCTTGGGGAGAGGGCTAGGGTGAGGGCGAAGTATTCACGCAGGAGGTCTATTACAACGTATCTCGGCTTTACGTCCTCTTCAAGAGTCATCTGGGCAGACTGTCGCTAGAGTGTATTTCAGATACAGTTGTGATGGGTCTAACTAGACACTGCATAATGTTTAGACTTGACCCACAGAGAGGGGTTTCACCTGATTTTTAGGCGATTATTGATTCTATGCTTCCCACTCGTTCTCAGCCCTCTCGAACTGGCTTTTTGGCGCTGCTTCACAATCGTCCCTTCATGCTGTTGTGGACTGGTCAAATCTTGTCTCAACTGGCAGACAAAGTATTTTTTGTGTTGTTGATTGCGTTGCTAAATGACTATGGCTCTTCTCCCGAAACCGCCAACTCAATGCGCTCTGCGGTGATGATTTCAGCCACGTTACCCGCCATTTTTTTTGGATCTGCGGCAGGCATTTTTGTCGATCGTTACGACAAGAAGACAATCTTGAGCGGCTGCAACATTTGGCGCGGAGTGATGCTGCTGTTGCTACCTCTACCGTTCTTGCCCAAAGCATTTGGGATTTTGTTGGCGATCGCCTTTTTAGAGTCGGTGCTGACTCAGTTTTTTGCACCAGCCGAACAAGCGGCGATTCCCTTATTGGTCAAGCGAGAGAATCTGCTAACAGCGAATGCAGTCTTCACCACGACAATGATGGGTTCGTTGATTGTAGGATTCGCGATCGGTGATTCTCTGCTAGTCAAGGCGGTTGAGTTTAATGCTGATTGGGGGCGAGAAATTTTAGTCGGTGGGCTATATTTCTTGGCTGGAACTGTGCTTTATTTGGTTCCTCTCAAAGAGGGAAAGCGGCAAACCGAGACGGCGGTTGTGCATCCGTGGAGCGACTTTAAAGAGGGGTTAGCCTACTTGAGGAAAGATCGGTTGGTCAGCTATGCGATGCTGCAACTCATGATTCTTTACTCGGTGCTGGCGGCTCTAGTGGTCTTAACGGTCAACTTGACGAGCAAAATTGGGCTAGAGCCAACGCAGTTTGGGCTATTGCTGGCAGCGGCAGGCGTAGGCATGGTGTTTGGGGCAGGAGCACTGGGTCATTGGGGCGATCGCTTCCGCCACAAGCCGCTTCCTCTGGTGGGGTTTGTCTGCATGGCATTTGTGCTGACGATGTTTTCGTTTACCTCCAACAAAGAGCTGAGTTTCATCCTATCTGGCTTCTTTGGGTTAGGAGCCTCCTTGGTTGCGGTGCCGATGCAGACTGTAATTCAGCAACGCACTCCAGAGGCGATGCGCGGCAAAGTATTTGGCTTTCAAAATAACATTGTAAATATTGCACTCAGCCTGCCTCTGGCGATCACAGGACCGCTCATTGACGCGATTAATAATCTGGTTGCCCGAAATCCTCAAGCTGAACTGGGGCTACGATCGGTGCTGATTGGTATGAGTGTTGTCGTGACGATCGTGGGCGTTTGGGCATGGCGCAGCACTCGACAAGTTTTGCGAGATGTAGTTTGAGATGATGAGAATGTCAGCATAATTTGACACAATCACCAAAGCATAAATTGACTAGACTGTAGAGGTAGGTAGGGTCGTGGCTCGATCGTCCACAATGAGTCTCGACAGGGATCAGAATCGGCACTACACTGGATCTTTATCTATTGCATCTTTAAGATACAAAATTATCCACTTAGACGGTTTGGCGAGGTTCCCCAGTGCAATTGCAACGAGTGGCAGTACAGCGGGTGACAGGTGGCTTTGCGCTCATTGACAGCCTTAGACGGCACGGCGTTAAGCACATCTTCGGGTATCCAGGTGGAGCGATTCTGCCGATTTATGATGAGCTTTATAAGGCAGAAGCGATCGGCGGCATTCAGCACATTCTAGTCAGACATGAGCAGGGGGCAGCCCACGCCGCAGACGGCTATGCTCGCGCAACGGGTCAGGTTGGCGTATGTTTTGCCACGTCAGGTCCCGGGGCGACCAATCTCGTCACCGGAATCGCGACCGCACACATGGATTCGATTCCGATGGTGGCGATCACGGGGCAAGTGCCTCGACCTGCGATCGGCAGTGATGCCTTTCAAGAAACGGATATTTACGGAATTACGCTGCCGATCGTCAAACATTCCTATGTGGTGCGCGACCCTAGAGACATGGGGCGGATTATCGCAGAAGCGTTCTACATCGCCAGCACAGGCAGACCAGGACCTGTGTTAGTCGATATTCCTAAAGATGTCGGCACTGAAATCTTTGACTATGAGCCTGTTGAGCCGGGTTCTGTGCGACTGCCAGGATATCGCCCGACGGTAAAGGGCAACCCGCGCCAGATTGGACAGGCATTGAAGCTGATTCGGCAGGCTAAACAGCCGCTGCTGTATGTGGGGGGTGGCGCGATCGCTGCCAATGCTCACGCTGAAGTCAAAGAACTCGCGGAACGCTTTCAGCTTCCCGTCACGACTACTTTAATGGGCATTGGTGCGTTTGATGAGCATCATCCACTCGCCGTTGGAATGCTGGGAATGCACGGCACTGCTTACGCCAACTTCTCGGTGACAGAGTGTGATTTGCTGATTGCAGTTGGGGCGCGATTTGACGATCGAGTCACAGGCAAACTCGACGAATTTGCTTCGCGTGCCAAGGTGATTCACATCGACATCGACCCAGCAGAAGTGGGCAAGACGCGATTGCCCGACGTGCCGATCGTCGGCGATGTCCGTCAGGTTCTGCTCGATTTGCTGGAGCGCAGTCACGAAGACGGTGACCCTGCTACATCCGATCACACGAGCCAATGGTTGGAGAGAATCGATCGCTGGCGCGAAGATTATCCGCTCGAAGTGCCTCGCTACCCCGATACACTGTCTCCTCAAGAAGTCATTGTCGAATTGGCGCAGCAGGCTCCCAACGCGTTCTACACGACCGATGTTGGGCAGCATCAAATGTGGTCGGCGCAATTTCTCAAAAACGGTCCTCGTCGCTGGATTTCTAGCGCAGGTCTGGGCACAATGGGCTTTGGGCTTCCGGCGGCGATGGGTGCCAAGGTTGCGGTCGGGGACGAGCAGGTCATCTGCATTAGCGGCGATGCCAGTTTTCAGATGAACTTGCAGGAGTTGGGCACGCTGTCACAGTATGGAATTGCTGCCAAAATTGTGATTATCAACAACGGCTGGCAGGGCATGGTGCGTCAGTGGCAAGAAGCTTTCTGGGAAGGGCGCTATTCGTCGTCGAATATGGAGCCGTCAATGCCTGATTTTGTCAAGCTAGCAGAGGCGTATGACATTAAAGGCATGATGATTAGCTCTCGCGACGAGTTGAGCAGTGCAGTTGCCGAAATGCTGGCGCACGATGGACCTGTGCTGATGGATGCACGAGTCAAGCGAGACGAAAACTGCTACCCGATGGTGGCTCCGGGCAAGAGCAATGCTCAGATGTTGGGGTTGCCCGATCGCAAGAGTCTAGAACGCGCTACTGAACTGATGTATTGCAGCAGTTGCGGGGCAAAGAATGTCGCCAGTAACAAGTTCTGCCCTGAGTGTGGCACCAAACTATAGGGAGTTTGAACCGCCCTAGCTCTCAGCAATTGGGAACTCAGGGCGGGTTTGGGTCAGGCTTTGGTAAGTCGATGCAGCCACATGAAATTTACGCCTTCGGGTGAACTTTTGCTTTGGATCAGACCATCTGAGTAGTGCAAATTCTCGCCCGTGAGGTCTTTGCGATATCCGTAGGCTGTCCACTCGCCGTAGGGATCGTTGACAAAAAATCCAGTGCGATCGTAGCCTCGAATCACGATGATATGACCAAAACTGGTGAAATATCCGTGGAGGATGCAAGGGCGACCTTCGGCGATCGCTTTGCGAATGTCAGAGAGTCTACCCTGCGTCGTAAAGTCGTCTCTAACCCCGTAAGCGCTTGCCATTCTCGCCAAGTCTTCTGGGTCGTGGCGACTTAAACGATTTTGCTCCATATAGCGATAGAGTTCGTCTTCAAACTGCACCGCGTTCGTCTTCTGCCGAATCTGAAGATAGCGCATCACCATTGCAAAACTGGTGACATTACACGCGCCCCCCGGATTTTCAGCATTGTCTAACTGACTTCGATAGGGCACGTTTAAACGCTTGGCTGCGGGAAGCCCGATCGTCGGCAGGGCGATCGGCAGAGACGGTCTGCGCGTGGCGGTTGTGACCTGTCCCTGACTGTTAATCAACTGAACGTGGGGCAGATAGACAAACCAGGTATTGCGCGGCGGATTGCTCAAAAATTCACTGACTAGCGCAATCTTGAGGTGATTGTTGCCCACCAGTTTCCAAGAGTGAATCTCGAAGACCCGTCCCGCTTCGATATTGACTTTATCTTGAGCCGATAGCCGTGCGGAATCTTCGGTAGACTGCTTGAATGTGGTGGTTTGGAGAACTTTCAGCTTCATAGTGTAACCGTTGATCCAATAGAATGCCTCAAAGATTTTGTCAAAGAGGACTGAGAGTACAGATTACCCGATTGGCAACTGCGATGTTGAGGAGACGTTCCGCTGGAAAGTCTCTGCGGGGTTTGGGGGGTTATGACTCGATCGAGCTAGCCGCTAACTGTTTGAGGGGCGATCGCTCAAATTGCGCCAACAAATCTGCGGGATTGTCGTAAATCGCTAGTGCGCCCGCTAGTTGAGAATCGTCGAAACCGCCACACCGGAACGCAATTACATCTACGCCTGCCGCGTTTGCAGCTTGGATATCGTAAGGGGTATCTCCTAACATAATTGCCCGATCGGAGTCTAATTTTGCTTTTTTTAACGCCGCTTGCACCAAATCAGGAGCAGGCTTTGAGGTATCAGTATCATCCGACGTTGTAATCGGTTCCTCTTCTAATAAATCATCCACTTGGGCAGCTTTGAGCAACACTGAAAGTTCCTCGCTAGTTGCTGAACTCGCAACGACCAGCTTAAATTCTTCTTGCTTGAGTTTTAGAATCAAATCCCGTGATCCGGGTGCAGGAGACAAGCTAGAACCGAACTTGTGGATGATCAGTTCTTTGCGACGATCGGCGATTTGTTTTCCTACGCCTTCGTCACCCGAAAGTTCTGAAGCCATGCGCGGAACCACCTGATCGGCACCCATGCCAATCAATGGACGCACCTGCTCAAACGAGATGTCGTAGCCAAATGCGGCAAACGCTTCAACCCAAGCGTGGGCGTGAGCATCGTTGCTGATCACCAGCGTGCCATCAACATCGAGAAGAATGCCTTTTTTTGAGCCTGTGAGATCTGAGAGATTGTCGCCCACTTTAGCGATCGTCGCCTTAGCATTTGAGGCAAGATCCGATGCCCCTTGCTGAATCCCGGCGGCAACTCCGCTAATATCTTGAGTCAGTTCTTTTTTGACATCTAGTAAAGCATCTAACGGTTGCCCAGATCGCATTGAGCCGATTCTCCTGCGGGTGGTGTAGTAACCTGATTTATGGGATTTTGCGTTTTCGAGAGATGCCCCATACGCGCCCAGCGTGCCGCCCAAAATCGCGCCGATCGAACCTGCCACCAGCGCGCCGAGAAAACCCCCGATCGTGCTGACTCCTGCGACTCCAACGACTGGATGAACAGGAGGAGTTTTGACTTCTTCGACCGTAGAATCAACCGTTGTGTCGATGGAGTTTGTGATAGTTTCAGTCTCATTAGTCATGCCGCCCTCCAGATGTTCAACATCTCATTCTAGAACGCCTCATTTTAGAAAGTCTGACCGAATACGATGTCTACTTTAGGAGCGATCTTGTCAGATCTGTTGAGAGGCATTCAACGATCGGGAATACAATAGACCTAGATGACGCTGGCAAAAGCGGCGTTAGAGGATGTTTTAAAAGTAGTCGTTGGTGGCATGACCCGCCCGTGATTGAAAATCACGGTCTAACGGTGCGAAGTCCACTAAAGGGACTAAAAGCTTAATGTCGTCTCGATTCAACCCGTTTCAACGGGTTTCGCACCGTTAGCCCCGACTCTCAGTCCGGGGCGGAACGCAATCGTAGCGAAGAGACTTTCCATACTTTTCAAATATCCTCTTAGACTCGCAGATATTAAAGAGTTATTTAGGTCACAAGATTTAACGCTTGCAATCCTCCTCGTAAAGCTAGCGTGCACCTCTATTTCGCTCCATCAAACTCTACAAACAATTAGATTCAATAATTGGGAGAGCCTGCAATGTTTACTGCCAAAAAATTAGAGATTTCTACTATAAATTCAGATCTTAAAGAAAAAGCATTTGTGCTGTGGTTTGAGCAAGTAGGAATTGCAGATGTGCCGTTAGTGGGCGGTAAAAATGCCTCACTGGGAGAAATGATCCAACAGCTAACTCCCAAAGGTGTGAATGTCCCGACTGGGTTTGCGACGACTTCCTATGCGTTTCGCCACTTCATCGAAAAAGCAGGATTGAAAATCCGTCTTCAGCGGCTCTTAGCAGATTTGGATGTATCGGATGTCAACTTGTTGAGAGAGCGAGGCAGACAGGCGCGAACTCTGATTTTAAACACCCCTTTTTCGTCAGAGTTAAATGAAGCGATCGCCGCTAGCTATGTGCAGTTATCTCAACGCTATGGGGTTGAGGTTGAGATGTGCGACGCGTCTGACGATTTAGAAGCCTGTCTCAGTCGCCATAGCGGAATTGACGTGGCAGTCCGATCGAGCGCAACGGCTGAAGATCTCCCCGACGCAAGCTTTGCCGGACAGCAAGAAACCTATTTGAACATCAACGGCATCGATCGTGTTCTCAAAGCCTGTCATCTGTGCTTTGCATCGCTGTTTACCGATCGGGCGATTTCTTATCGCGCCACTAAAGGCTTTGATCATTTTGAGATTGCTTTATCGGTCGGTGTGCAAAAAATGGTGCGATCGGACTTGGCAGCATCGGGCGTGATGTTCTCGATCGACACCGAAACTGGATTTAGAGACACGGCTCTAATCACAGCCGCTTATGGTTTGGGCGAATCTGTCGTGCAAGGAGTCGTTAACCCCGATGAGTATGTCGTGTTTAAGCCTACGCTCAAGCAGGGATTCCGTCCGCTTTTAGAGAAGCGGTTGGGCAGCAAAGAGATCAAAATGATCTATGACATCGGCGGCGGAAAATCGACAACCAACGTTTTAGTGCCCAAATCAGAACAGATAAAATATGCGCTGCAAGATGACGAAATTCTCAAACTGGCAGCGTGGGCGTGCATCATCGAAGATCACTACGCCAACGTGAGAGGAACGGATAGCCCAATGGATATTGAATGGGCAAAAGATGGCGAAACAGGCGATTTATTTATCGTGCAGGCTCGACCTGAAACCATTCATTCTCAAAAAACTGGGAACGTCCTTAAAACATACAAATTAACCAGTAAACCAACAGTTGAACCTCTGTTAGTCGGTCGCGCTGTTGGTGAAATGATTGGACAGGGAAGAGTCAGAACGATTGTCGATCTTCGCAAACTCGACGAATTTCAAGAAGGCGAAATCTTAGTCACTACGCGCACCGATCCCGATTGGGAACCGATCATGAAAAAAGCTAGTGCGGTGATTACGAATCAAGGCGGACGCACCTGTCACGCTGCGATCATTGCGAGAGAATTGGGCATTCCGGCGATCGTCGGCTGTGATAACGCTACAGACATCCTCAAAAATGGACAAGCAGTCACCGTTTCGTGTGCTGAAGGCGAAGACGGGCGTGTGTATGACGGGTTATTACCTTTCGCGATCGAGCACCTCGAACTCGATGCCCTGCCTCCTACCCGTACTAAGATCATGATGAATGTGGGCAACCCGCGTGAGGCGTTTAGACTCTCACTCATTCCCAACGATGGGGTCGGGCTAGCGCGCACTGAATTCATCATCGCCAATTACATTAAAGTGCATCCCCTAGCGCTGCTGAATTTCGACACCCTCAAAGACAACGGGGCAAAATGGGAGATCAGTCAGTTGACTTCTCAATATCGCGACCTCTCCGACTATTTTGTAGACAAACTCGCATCGGGAATCGGCATCTTAGCCGCCGCGTTTTATCCCAAACCAGTGATCGCGCGAATGTCAGATCTCAAAAGCAACGAATATGCAAATTTGATCGGCGGCAGCGAATTTGAGCCACACGAAGAAAACCCGATGATGGGCTGGCGAGGAGCATCGCGCTACTACGATCCTAAATATCGAGACGCATTTGGGCTAGAGTGCAGAGCCTTTAAACGAGTCCGCGATGAGATGGGGTTGACGAATATAATTCCGATGATCCCGTTTTGCCGCACCCCGGACGAGGGGCGAAAAGTCTTGGCAGAGATGGCAAAACACGGACTGATTCGGGGCGAAAATGGGCTGCAGGTTTATGTTATGTGTGAGATTCCCAGCAACGTCGAACTCGCCGATCGCTTCAGTGAGATTTTTGACGGTTTCTCGATCGGGTCAAACGATCTCACCCAGTTGACGTTAGGACTCGATCGCGATTCTGCCCTGGTGTCTCACTTATTTGACGAGCGCGACGAAGCCGTTAAACGCACATTACGGCGAGTGATTGCCACCGCTAAAGAATTCGATCGCAAGATTGGCATCTGTGGACAAGCACCCAGTGACTATCCTGAGTTTGCAGAGTTTTTGGTCGAGTTGGGCATCGACTCGATGAGCTTAAATCCCGATTCGGTGCTGAAGACGCGACTGGCGATCGCTAAAACCGAAGCGGCAATTCTCAAATAACACTTGCATTCTGAATAGCTAAAGTTTGTAGAGAAACCACTCTCTAGAAGTGACTATCTGAAAGTCAGAAAATAAACTCGAAAGACCTCGCTCTACAGATAATCTAGCGATCGAACGGTACTGTTGCAGCCAATGTGACCAAATCGAAGCACAAAAACTATGCTTGCCGCTCCAACAGAATTGTTAGACAAAGCCTCGGTTTTACTGCCCACGCCCCGGTTTGCAATCTACAAAACCTAATGCTTCCGTATCGAGAAAACTGGCAATCGCCATCTCAACCACCGCTTCGATCGGGTATTCAATTTCCGCAGCACGAGAAACGAGAGCCGCTTGAATGCGTTCTGGCAAACGCGCCAAAATGACTTCAGCATCAGCGGAAGAAAGTTGCTCTTGAAGTTTGGCTTGCATGGCTTTACCTCTCGGTTGGAATTTGAACGTTGTATGGGGGTTCAGTGGCTCTCAGTATGATGGCTTCTAGCTCCAATAGTAACGCGGGGTTTTCCCAGTAAGAGATAAACTGCGCCGCAATCCGTACATCTTCATCGTTGTACTTATCGAGCCAAGCCCACAAAAAAGCCTTGTGTCCACCGCTGAACCGTCCTTTTAGGCTCTTGGTTTTACCGATATAAAGTGATCCATCAGTTCTGTGCCTGACTGCATAGATGCCGGGACGAGCAGGAATGGTATCAAATTCACGGGTTAGGGGATGGCATTGCTCAAAAGGAATGAACGCGATCGCATCCAAAATCTTCCGAGCTTGAGCCTGAAGTTCAGCATTGTTCGTTGGCATGAAAGCAAGAAGGCGAATTGAACAGAAATCAGGCTCCCACAAGTTCTGCAAATTCATAATTTGCGTCGCATCTCGATTTGAAAGGTCTCAAATCCCAAATCCTCATAAAGCGATTTTGCTGATGAATTTTGCAAGACATGAAGATCAGCTTCTGTGCAGCCCTTGTCATGTTCCCATTTGAATGCTGCTTCTATCAGCGATCGCGCAACTCCAGAGCGGCGAATTCAGGCTCACCGTAAATCGCGTGGATATGGATGGATGATTTTGGTAGGAATACAGGAGGTAAATTGGCAATGCTGGCTTCGAGGATGCCAATCATTTGGTTTGATGGAGCGTTGAGTTCTACACCCAGAAAAAGATGATCAGGAGATTCGATCTGGACTTGGATGCGATCGCGGAACCATTTTGAACCAGAATCCGAGTTTTGCAAAACATGACCGCCGAAGGATGCCATCTCGTCTAGCATTGCTTGAAGAAATTCAATAACCGCATCGATTTTCTAATGAAAGAGCGTTCGGATCTGCATATCGAGCATTGACTTCATAAATATCGGTCTAACTATTTACTTAGCCGTTGATAGACTGTTGCGAGCGCCGTTTCATCGCCGACATTGCCAGGAAACAACACCACAGGCAAATTGGGGAACTGAGGATGATCGGCGGGAGTCCTCACCATCGAAACGCCTGCTAACACTTGCCCTAAAAGACTTGCCGTTCTCAATGACAACCCCTGACTCAAGGTGTCATTTGACGTGATGCCGCCTTTGCTGATCAAAAAGCCCACATCCGACGGAAGCTGCCGCAGCACTTTCA
>Ga0209511_1001141_pt1 | contig 24258 bp, 20 predicted proteins | sample SSSSmetaG_FD_184141 | JGI IMG/M metagenome (GOLD analysis project Ga0209511, IMG submission 184141) | Glacier valley bacterial and archeal communities from Borup Fiord, Nunavut, Canada, to study Microbial Dark Matter (Phase II) - ​SSSS... | ecosystem: Environmental > Aquatic > Freshwater > Ice >... | reverse complement strand
CTATGGCCACGAGGTCACCGCCACGAACACCGCGGTAAAGTGCGTCGCGAGCGGTGTGAAGCAGTGCAAGCAGATCTGGATCGGTGCGATCAGCAAGGCGGCCTTGATGGCCGGCAACCTCGATCCAAGCTCACCGCCGGTGTGGGTCCCGGGTCAGGACACGCAGGCTGACAACATCAGCCCGTACTGGACCGTTCCCGCCGGCTTGTTCTAATTCGAATTCACCGATGGGTTTCTATCCGACATTACCTCGAGTAGATGAAACCGGCGTAAACCACGGCGCGCGAGAACGACAGGTCCATCGTGTTACCGAGAATGTTGCGCCAGTAAGCGACGCGACCTTCGACCGACCAGTCCTCGGTGAGCTTGCGCGAGATGTGAAACTGCGCCGAGCTCCGGTTCTCGTCCTCGATGTTCGTGAACTCCTGGTGCTGGAGATCGGCCTCGACCAGGAGCCCATCGAGGTACTGATCGATCTGGAGGATCGCGAGCAGCGAGAGGTAGTACGTGCCGATCGACATCGTGCTCGAGGCGAGCACGCGATGACGTGCGAACGATTGCCCGAAGCTGTTCGAATCGATCACCGTGAGCTGGTAGCCGAGCGTCGCGACGATGCCGCCGACGTAGGTGAATTCGACACCGGCACGCGCAGCGCGATCGCGGCGCGCGAAGGTGGTCGGCGCGGTGCAGTTCGGATCCGGTGGCGCACTCGGCGCGCACGCGTTCGCGACCGCATTGGATTCGTACGTGCGCGCTTCGAAGCCGAGGGTGGTCGCGAACTCGAGGCTGCGCGTGTGACCCGAGGGTTGCCAGAGCACCAGATCGAGCCGCGCGTCGGCAGCGGGGCCTGACCAGTCATAGAGATGGACCGGAGCGGTGACCGGCTTGTATCGGAACTGGCGAGCGCCGAACCCGAGGTTGAAGCGATAGTCGTCGCCCGAGTGAGCATTGATCACGAAGTTGGCGGCGAGGTTCCGAAAGGTCCGCGCGCCGTAATCGTCATCGAGCGGGAATGCATCGATCGCGGAGACCGCGAAGCCCGCTGCGACCGGGCGCTCGCCGATCGGATGGACCCAGCGCAGATCCGCGGCGAGCAACGTCACGTCTTCGACCGAGAGGTCGCGGTCACCGACGAATCGGGTCAGATCAGCGAGGTGGAGCGAGTAGGCGCCGTCGGCGAGCTCGCCCTTCTTGTCGGCGCGCACGCCGAACCGCATGACCGGCGTCGCGACCGGCGCGTTGGTCAGACCGGTGCCGGTCTCGGCGCGCTGGACGTTCGAATCCTCCTCGATGCCGACCTCGGCGGTGACGCCCCACGGTGTGGCATGGGCACGGCTGGCCACGGCCATCCCGAACAGCACCACAGCGCGACGCACGACCGCATCGTATCCCGAGCGCGATCGTGGTAGGGCAGGGCATGCGCGCTGTGATCTTGTTGCTGATCTTGCTTGTCGCTTGTGGTCGCCAGGGGGATCCCGAGAAGTGCGAGCAAGCCGTGCGCAACTACGCCACGCTGATCTACTGGCGCAATGCCGACAAGGACATCGAAAAGGCGCCGGCCGCGCAGCGCGAAAAGCTCCGCAAGGATCACCTCGCCGATTTCTCGGCCCACATGGACAAGGGTGTTCAGACCCTCGTCACCCAGTGCGTCTCGGCAAACGACACCGACACGATCAATTGCATGATCTCGGCGAAGACGGCGGAGCAGTCCGAAAAATGCGCGCCTCGCGCCGGGACGAACTAATTCAGTGGCGATGGTCGCGGACGTTCGGATCTGAAGACGGTGCGGGTGCGGGCCTCGGCGTCCGATGGTCGCGGACCGTTCGAATCGGAACATTGACCGTACGGTGATCGCGGATGGGTTCGACGACGATCGTCGGTTGCGTACTCGGCACGAGAACCGGCTCGGTGATGAACGTCACCGAGGTGCCTGCGAACGGCGCGACGTAGACCGGTGCCTGCTCGACTGCCGCGTCACCACCGGCGGCACCGAATGCGACGCTCTGATCGGTCCAGCCGCCGGCGTTCCACGCCCACTCCGCGCCGGACCAGGTCCAGCGGCCCGCGATCCAGCTCGCGCCATCGAAGGGCACCGCGCCGCGGTCTTCGATCCGCATGCCGGGCATCGGCGGCCGCTCGCGAGCACCGAGCATCACGAGATGCGAGCGCACGCTCGTGCGTCCACGGACCGATGCCTCGAGGGCCAGCGCCTCGGCTCGGTTGCGCGCATCGAGCTCGGCGTCGAGCCGCGCGCGTTCCGCGAGCTCCTCGCGGTCGTGCCGCAGTTGCTGGTGCATGCGCCACTCGATATCCGCGCCCCACGAAATCAACAACAGGCGCCACCGCAGCCGCGCCTCCATCGCGATCCGATAGCGCCGCGCCTCGAGCTCGACATCGGCACCCCACGAGATCAACAGCAATCGCCAGCGCACGCGCGCTTCCATCGCGAGCTGGAGGCGATGTGCTTCACGCGTCCGCACCCTGGCCTCGGCATGCGCGCGCGCCGCGAGCTCGGCATCTGCCTCGGCCCCGACACGGACGCTCTCGTTCGCGGCTTCGGTCGCGACGGCTGCGTTGTGCTTCGCAGCGCGCTCGGCTCGCATCGCGCTGGCCGCGCTGGCCGCGGCTTGACGCTTCGCGCGAATGTTCACGTCGGCGCCGAACGAGACGAGCTGCGCGTTCATCGTAGCGCGTGCGCGATCGGCCGAGGTTGCGATCGCTGCCTCGCGTTCGTTCGCCTCCTCCTCGAGATCGCGAATGTGGATGACCTCGAAGCTGCCCCGCACATCCGGATCGTCGGCGATTGCGGTCACCTCGCACGCGCCGGGCGCCGTCGTGACGAGATGGACGACGGTCTCGATCGGACCTCCACCGACATCGCTGGGAGGCAGCTGGACATTCATGTCGACCGATCCGGCGACCGCCGCACCGGCCGCGGCCCCGGGCGACACCTCGGCGTCAACGCGCACCGGTCCAGATCGCGCCGTCGCGGTCGCGTTCGGCACGAATGCTCCGACCAGTGCGCTCGCCACCGCGCTCGCGTTATGCCGATCTTGTTCGCGCTTCGCCTGGAGATGCGCGAGCCTGCGCGTGCGATAGACCTCGAACGGCTCGCCGAGCGAACCTTGCGAGGCCGCGCCGGGACACGCGACCGTCCACTCAACCAGCTGCGCGCGCGGCACCTCGAAGTGGAGGTGCAGGTCATACGCACCTTGGCCAATCGCCACCGTTTGCGCCGGCAGCGCCACGCCACCACGCGGGGTCACCACCGCGATGCCGTTGCCGGCGTGCTCGGTCTCGAACCGCGCCGCGCCACCACAAGCCGAAACCAGAAGGACCAAGGAAGCTAAGCGTCGCATCACGAGAGCTGCCCTTTGCCACGAGCGTGCCGAAGTCGTGGCGCGACGCTTGCGATATCGAATTCCCGAGACCCCATGACTTCCCACCTCGCTTCCTCTAACTCCGCGCACTGCACCTTTTCGACGGTCGAAATCTCGGCCGACCGTGAACGGTTGGTAACTCCCGGTCGCACCACACTGTATCTGGCTGTACTGGTCGCCCTTGTAGGTGCATGCGGCGGCGGGTCCAAACCGAGGGACTCCAACACCTACGCGCGGGCGTCCTCGGCTCAACAGGAGTGCTGCGAGCACGCCGGTGCGAACCGCGACAGTTGCCTCAAGGACATCGTGCGGGTCGAGGACTTCGCCCAGCAGTCGGCGCAGAACCAGGCGACCTACGCTTGCGTGGCCGAGAACTTCACCTGCGATCCCACGAGTGGACACGCTACCCAGCCGAGCGCCCAAGCCCAGCTCGATTGCATTCAAGACCTCCACTGACTCCAGCGACGGTTAGCCGTGGCAACGGATCTGGCCCGGCGCGCTCGCCGCGCCCGTGCTGTGGTCAGAGCTTTCGCGCTGGATGGGTCCCGATTGGCCGAAGTCCAAGCAGGGCGAAGCCCCGAGCAGACCGAAGCACCAAGCGCTCTAAGCGAGCAGCTTGTCGAAATCGCCCGAGGCGAGCAGCGCCTCGAGATCCTCGGCGCCGCCGATCAGGGTGCCCTTGACGAAGATCATCGGGAACGTCGGCCAGCCGGTCCACATCTTCAGCGCGAGCCGCTTCCGGTATTCGCCGAGATAGCTGCCGTACTCGAGATAGTGAAAGACGGTCCCGTGCGCCGCGAGCGCCTTCTTTGCGCGCTTCGGATACGGGTTCTGCTTCATCCCGATCACGACGACCCGGTGCGCGGCGATCGCGGCCGTTGCTTCCGCGATCATCTCGGGATGAAAGCTCGCGATCTTCTCGCGAATGGCCGGATGAACGTTGGTCTCGTCTAACAGAGCGCGTGACATCTTTGCCTCGGGCTAGCTGTAGCACGGCATCGCGGCGAAGTCGGTTACTGCGGCGAACCGCGCCTATTGCGCGTGTGCGCGAGTTGCTGTTCCTTCACGCCGAGTCCGAAAAGCGAAACAGCCCGCGATCAGATGACCGCAGGCTGCGCCAGTGCAGAGAGAGTGAGCGGCGCCCAGTGGGCGCCGCGAGGTGACTCAGAAGCCCATGCCACCCATGCCGCCCATGCCCATACCGCCCATGCCGCCGCCACCGCCGCCGCCGCCGTCCGACGGAGCCGGAGCATCCTTCTTCGGACGCTCCGCGATCATCGCTTCGGTGGTGAGGAGGAGCGACGCGACCGAGGCCGCATTCGTGAGTGCCGTGCGAACGACCTTCGTGGGGTCGATCACTCCGAGCTTCACGAGATCGCCGTACTCGAGGGTCTGCGCGTTGAAGCCAAAGGAGCCCGAGCCCTCTTTGATCTTCGACACGACGATCGAGCCATCGACGCCCGCGTTCTGCGAGATCTGGCGAAGCGGCTCCTCGATGGCGCGACGGATGATCGAGACGCCGAACTGCTGGCCCTCGGGCAACTTGATGCCATCGAGCGCCGACTGCGCGCGGATGAGCGCGACGCCGCCGCCGGGGACAACGCCCTCTTCGACAGCCGCGCGGGTCGCATGCAGCGCGTCTTCAACGCGTGCCTTCTTCTCCTTCATCTCGACTTCGGTCGCCGCGCCGACGCGAACGATCGCGACACCGCCGACGAGCTTCGCGAGGCGCTCTTGGAGCTTCTCCTTGTCGTAGTCCGAGGTGGTTTCTTCGATCTGCGCGCGGATGGCCTTGACGCGTGCATCGATGGTGGCCTTGAGGCCGGCGCCGTCGACGATCGTGGTGTTGTCCTTGTCGATCGAGACGCGCTTGGCGCGACCGAGCTTCTCGAGCGTGAGGTTCTCGAGCTTGAGACCGAGATCCTCGGTCACGGACTCGCCACCCGTGAGGGCCGCGATGTCAGCGAGCATTTCCTTGCGGCGATCGCCGAAGCCCGGCGCCTTGACGGCGACGACCTGCAGCATGCCGCGGAGCTTGTTGACGACGAGCGTGGCGAGCGCATCGCCATCGACGTCTTCCGCGATGATCACGAGCGGCTTGCCAGCCTTGGCAACCTGCTCGAGCACCGGGAGGAGCTCCTTCATGTTCGAGATCCGCTTCTCGTGGATGAGGATGTACGCGTCGTTCATGACGCATTCCATGCGCTCGGTGTCGGTGACGAAGTACGCCGACAGGTAGCCACGGTCGAACTGCATACCCTCGACGACGTCGAGCTCCGAGGTCATCGTCTTGGCCTCTTCGACCGTGATGACGCCCTCTTTGCCGACCTTGTTCATCGCTTCGGCGATCATGTTGCCGATCTCGGTGTCGCCGTTCGCGCTGATCGTGCCGACCTGCGCGATGTCAGCCTTGCCCTTGGTGGGCGTCGAGAGCTTCTTGAGCTGCTCGATCAAGGCGGTGACCGCGATGTCGATGCCACGCTTGAGGTCCATCGGATTGTGACCCGCGGCCACGAGCTTGGAACCCTCGCGATAGATTGCCTGCGCGAGCACGGTGGCGGTGGTCGTGCCGTCGCCGGCGTTGTCGCTCGTCTTCGAGGCGACTTCCTTGACCATCTGAGCGCCCATGTTCTCGAACCTGTTCTCGAGCTCGATCTCCTTGGCGACGGTGACGCCGTCCTTGGTGACCGTGGGAGCGCCCCACGACTTCTCGATCACGACGTTGCGACCGCGGGGTCCCAGGGTGACCTTCACGGCGTTGGCGAGCGTATCGACGCCCGTCATGACGCGTGCGCGAGCTTTCTCGTCGAAAATAATGTCTTTGGCAGCCATGGTGGTTCCTTACTTCTCGATGATTCCGAGGACTTCATCCTCGCGGACGATGACGTGGTCGATGCCGTCCACCTTGATCTCGGTGCCGGTGTACTTGCCGAAGAGGATCACGTCGCCGACTTTGACGTCGAGCTTGATCAGCGTGCCGTCCTCGAGGCGCTTGCCCGAGCCGACTGCGATCACGTTGCCCTCGAGAGGGCGCTCCTTCGCGGAGTCAGGAATGAAGAGGCCACCGCGGGTCTTCTCGACCTCTTCGACGCGCTTGATCAGGATGCGATCACCAAGGGGACGGACGTTCATCTGTTGCTCCTCTGAAATCCGAATTTTGTTAGCACTCGCGACAGGCGACTGCCAACGGCACCGGATGTAAGGCGGCGGGACGATGTGTGCAAGCCCCTATCGGAGCGAATTTGCAGACGACTCGGCATTCTTTCGACATCGTGTTTAGTAAACACGAACAAGCCACATGGCGCTGGTTTCCGGAGCTGTTCCAACGGCACAGAATCCGTAGGGTTCTTGCCTATTCAGCGTCCGGGCCGAAGATCAGATCATGGACGTAACGCTGGCCACTTCCATCGATGACTACTTCCGGGAGGTCGTGACCGAGGCGCTGCAGGTGACCGAGGTCGAGGCCTCGGAGCCGGTCAGCTGGTACCTCGTGGGGCTGCTTGGCGAGATGCATCAAACGCGGCTGACGGACGAACCGCTCGGCCTCAAGCTGGTGGAGGCTGCAGCGAGCGGCCCGGAGCGCGTGAAGACCCTGAAACAGGTCGGCGACACGTCTCTCTACGTCGCTGGGTTCTTTGCCGAGTCGCTGTCACGCTCGCTGGTCGATGTCGATTACTACGTGGGCATCGGCCAGAGCGCGTATGCGCAGCTCGCCCGATCGTGTGGGCGTGGGACGTCGTTGACCGAGGTCTATGAGGAGCTCGCGGCGAACTTCCCGCGGTTCGTCGATGTGATCGGCGCCATCCGCAAGCAGAGCGAGTTTGCCACGAACGATATCTCGAAGCTCTACGAGATCTGGCTACGCACGCGCGACGAGTGGATCGAGAAGAAGCTCCGCACGCTCGGCGTGCTGGTCGACGGTAGCCGGGTCATTCAGTGAGTTGCACGGGCCGCGTCCAACGCGGTCTCGAGGATCTCTATCGCGTCGCCACCGATGTCGCAGTCGACGACTTCATGATCGACACGTCGACGCGCGATAGCCTCGTGAACCAACGACGGCCGCGCGAGCAACTCCTGTGCGTCGAAGAAGGGGGCGAGATGTCGCTCGCCTTGTTCGTCGATCCTCACGCGCTCGCGAACCTCGCAGAGAACGATCCGAGCCATCAGCTCGGCGATCACAACCTCGGCGACTTCTTGCTCGTGATCGAAGGTGTGAGCCACTTCATCTATGCGGTGTGCTGCGCGCGCGCAGAGCGCCCGGTCAGCCAGCTCGAGCTCGAGCTCCAGGCCGAGGTCGACAAGTACGTGACGTGCTTGCTGGTGACGGGCCCGGAGCACCGCCAGAGTGCCGAATGGCGCGAGCGATTGTTCGCCGAGCCACATTACGACGATGATCTCGATGCCGACGAGCGCGATCGCTATCGCGCGGCGAACGACAACGCGAATCGCTACGCTGCGTTTCTCGAGACCCAGTTCGTGGCGCGACGCCGGATCCCCGAGATGCTCGGCCACCTCCGCCGGTTTTATCGCGACGGGCTCGCGGCGAAGCTTTCGGCGATTGCCAGGCTGCCGTCGCGCGCGCGCGCCGCCTGAGCACGCGAAAAGCGTGTCCTCGCGCGCAGCTATGCGCGCGCGTAGCCGCGCGGGCCACGCGCGTAGACAGTCGGGGGTGGCCCGGGATAGTTGCACCACGGGGCGCGAATCGAGATCCGATCGACGAGCGGCGGGGCGGACGCGAGGTTCGTGATGAAGGCCTGGTGTGCGACGTCGCGCTCGGCGAGGAGTGCAGCGAGGCAGTACTGATCGATCTCGATCTGCTTCACGCCGATCCGATCGAGCGTGGCGAGGTCCGGCAGCTGCGCGAGCTCGAGCGTTTCGCGCGCCGGGAACAACCGCTCGAGCAGCGTGAACGGGATGGTCGGGACGTTCTCCGTGAGCTTCACGTGCGTCACCCCCAGGAAGGGCAGCGTGCGTTCGGCGAGGTCGGTCACGAGGATCGGATCGATCACGATCGAGCGTAGCGCTCGCAACGGCGCGTGGGCGAGCAACAGCCGGATCTCGTAGCAGTTCTCGAGCTTCTCGACCGTCGACCACATCTCATCGCGCAGCACGAGCAGGATCTTCTTTTCGACCTTGAAGACGAAATCGGCGACTGCGAGAAAGCCGCGCGTGAACTCGGTGTCGGAGTAGCTCTTGTTGAAGCGCAGCACGGTAGCAAGGTTGCCGAGCCACTCCTTGCCGTGGCGCTTGAGGAGCGCTTGCTCGCGCGGCGAGGCCTCGCCGTGCCGACCGCGCGCGAGCTGGAGCGTGATGAACTCGCCGTACGGATCGCCGCGCTCGAGTAGAAAATCGGCAAGCACCATGCGCGGCGCGTCGTCGTGCGGGCGCGCGTAGACCTCGGCGAGAAGCGATTCGCGATTCACGAACGAGGACCGCAGTGGCGCCAGCTCGGTGGCAAGCGAGGCTTCGAGTGCGGCCTCCACCGCGGGCGGGGGCGGCAGCGGCTTTAGCTTCTTGGCGCCCTTCTCGAGGATCGCGATCACGCTCGTGTAGATCGGCTTGCGACTGACGCGCGCGATAAGGATGGCCTTGATCGCGGGCAGCCGCGCATCGAGCCGCGGATCGCGGAGCCGGATGATCGCCTTGGCGAGCGCGTCGAGAAAAGGCCCCGAGGTCGGCGAGCAAAAGGGAGGATCGGCGAGCGCGGAGAGCACCCAGCTCGCGAGCCGCGGATCATCGAGCTTCGCGAGCTGGTCGAAGTTCGCGAGGCTCGGTGTCACCCGGGACGCGACGATCGAGGCGAGCTGAGCGGTCAACGTATCGGGCGCATGCGGATCAAGGAGGTCGACGAGCGCAGCGATCGCGGGCGAACGCCGTACCTTCCACGCGGCGACCAAGGCGTCGCGCGCGGCACCGTAATCGGCGCGCTTGATCGCGATCGCCGCCGCCGCGAGCGTCACGCGGTCATCATGGGCGCGAGAACGCGGTTATCGATCAAGCGGGTCGCGCCGACGAACGCCGCGATCGCGAGGACCGCGGGTCCAGCGAGTGTGGTCACCGGCGACAGCTCGGTCGCATCGCGAAGCTCGACGTAATCGATCCGCGCGCCGGCGAGCTGTGCGGTCGCGGCTGCGACGAGCCTTGTTGCATCGCGCTCGCCAGTCTTCACGAGCGCTTCGGCCGCGGCGAGTCCGCGCGACAGCCCGAGCGCGGTCTGCCGGGCCTCATTCGAGAGGTATGCATTGCGCGACGACATCGCGAGCCCGTCGGCTTCGCGGACGATCGGCTGTGCCACGATCTCGATCCCGAAATCGAGGTCGCGCACCATCCGGCGAATCACCGCGAGCTGCTGGTAATCCTTCTCGCCGAACACCGCGATATGAGGCTTCGTGATGTGAAACAGCTTCGCGACGATCGTGGCAACGCCTGCGAAGTGACCGGGGCGGCTCGCACCGCATAGCGGCTGCTGGAGCTCGCGCACCTCGACGAATGTCTGCGAACCCGCCGGATACATCGCGCCCACATCGGGGCAGAACGCGAGATCGAGGCCGCACGCGCGGGCCTTCTCGAGATCGCTGTCCTCGTCGCGCGGATACTTTGCGAGGTCTTCGTTCGGACCGAACTGGGTCGGGTTGACGAAGATCGTGAGGATCACGATGTCGGCACGCTTGCGAGCATTGCGCAGCAGCTCGAGGTGACCCTCGTGAAGCGCGCCCATCGTCGGCACGACAGCGATCACGCGACCATCGCGTCGAAAGTCTTCGACCCGCGCGCGCATCGCAGTGGGGTGGCGAATGATTTCGAACGGAATGCGAGCGAGCGTCACTCCCGCAGCCTAACAGGCGGTGAGGGCTTTGGTGCAGTCCGAGACCGTCGTCACCACACCCATCGGACTCGAGCTGAGACCGGCATCGCAATCGAGCTTGTCGATCGCATCGAAGCAACGCTTCGCAGCATCGCAATTAGGCGCCGCGTTGTGCGGGAGCAATGCGAGTGAATCGCAGATCGAGGTCAGAGTGTCGTCGCTGTTCGGGCAGCTCTTCGCGCGCGTACACGCATGCTCCATCGCCGCGAACATCACGTCCGTTGACCTCGCACCGATGCCTAGACCGTTGCCACTCGCGAACGGATCGGCGAAGGGATCTTGTTTCGGGGCCGCCTGATTGTCCGGGAGCGGTGCTGGCGGCAACGGATCGGGGGTCACGCGCGGCTGTGGCGCTGGATCGGCTTGGCTGTGACCGCCCCACGGATCGGCTCCGTTGGCATTGCCGGCGCCGGCGGGTGGCAGCGGATCGGTGTTCATGCGCTCGGGCGCGGGCGGCTGCACGACACCGCGCTTACCCGCATCAGCATTCGATGGTGGCCACACCATCATCACGAGGGCGACGATGATCGCAGCAGACGCGAGGACGATGACGAGCATCGGCCAGCTCTTCCACGCTGACCGCTCGGCCTCGACCGCTTGCGAACGTCCCGTGACCCGCGGCGGCAACACTGGCCCCGAACCAAGCGCCGGGCGCGGGACAGGGATCGGCGCGATGGGTTCGTGGATCGCGAGGATCTCAGGTGTCTCGCGCATCTCGCGGCCCGCGACACCACGTCCATCGACATCACGTCCATCGAGCGAGGGCAGCGGCGTGTGCGCGGCGTGCCGGCCGGTGCGAAGTGGCGCGAGGTCCTGCTTGCAGTGCTTGCAGCGACCTGCAACCGGATGGACGAGGCCGCCACACAGAGGACAGGGAACGCGCCCGTCATCGAGAGCGGAAGGCCGAAAGGTGCCTGCCATGGACGCTGATGCTGTCATTGGATGCACTCCTCCGCAATCCGATCCAACCCCCTCGACGTGCCGATCTATTCCACGTGACAACATGGGCTTGCGCGGCCACAGTGCCACGATGCCGGTCGTGCCTCCCCGCGTGAACCACATCGAGGTGCACGTGGCGAATCTCGACCCTCGTCACGATGGTGTGCGGATCGCCCAGCTATCCGACATCCACGTCGGTCACATGACCCCGGCGGAGCACGTGCGGGCCGCGATCGGCGTCGCGAATGCCGCCCAGCCGGACCTGATCGCACTGACCGGCGACTACGTGAACTGGCGCCGCCACGAGGCCGAGCTCGCGGGCGATCAACTGGCCGGTCTGGCCGCGCCTCGCGTGGTCGCGGTGCTGGGCAACCACGATTATTTCACCTGGGGCGCAGGTGTGACGCAGGCACTCGAACGCGACGGATACGAGGTACTCCGCAACCAGCACACGGTCGCCACGATCCGCGGGGCGCCGCTCGCGGTGATCGGTGTCGACGATCCGATCACGCGCCACGACGACCTCGATGCAGCGTTTCGTGGCGTCCAGGCGATGACGCGAATCGTTCTGTGCCATGCACCGGACCGCGCGCCCGCGATCGCTAGACGCGACGCCGACCTCGTGCTCTCTGGCCACACCCACGGCGGCCAGATCTACATCAAGGGCATCACCGACCGGATCATGAAGAAGGTCGGGATGAACTATCGCCGCGGTGTGTTTGCTCTCGGCGAGCGGACGACGCTCTACGTGACTCCCGGCGTCGGGTTCTCGGGTGTACGTCGGCGTGCTGGAGAGGGGACGGCGGCAGAGGTCGCGGTGATCACGCTGCGACGCCGCGAACCGAGCTAGAGAGTCTTCGGGGCCGCTGGTGCCGCTTTCGGAATCAGCGTGATGGTGGACAGGCGGCGCTTGCGACGCTGCTGCGTGTGGATCTTCTTCACTTGGCGGGTCCTTTCACCATGAGAGCATCGAGTGCGAGGTGGCCATCGTTCAAGATGCCGCTGTCGTTGGGTATCTCTTGCGCCGGTGTGACCCGCGGTGCGGGTGAAGCATTCGCGGTGCTCTCACCGCCACCGTCCCGGGGACAGCCCGTCAGGAACGACAGGATGCCGGCGAAGATCAAGAACGTGAGCGCTCCCATGCAGCCACAGCACAGCAGCTTTCATGCCCGGAATTTCCAGATCGCGCGCTTCCAAGTCTGCGGTTCTGCGTGGTGCGCGGAGCCGCGCTGTGACAGTTCTGCAGAACCGTCAGGATCGGCGCGCCATCGCGCTCTTCATCATATCCACGAACCCGCCCTGGCCCTCCGAGAGCATCGCATCGAGCTCCTTGCCGACACCACGCAACCGCTTGCGTGCGGGGAAGGCGAACACCGAGGCGATGCCGATGACGATCGCGAGCGAAAGCCGGATGCCCATCATGCCGGCCCAGCCACTGGCGCCGAACCCGAGCACGCCGATCCGCAGCAGCGTGCCGAGCGGCTCGTGGACATCGCCGAAAAGTTTGCGAGCTCCGAGAACCTGGGTCGGTTGGCGCGTGAGCGCGCGGCCGCTCCGTTCGGTGCGCTCGTCGTGTGCGGTGCGTGCCGGCTGCGCCTTCGCGAGTAGTGCGACAACCTCGCGCGCGCGCTGCGGGCGCTTGTCCGGATCGGTCTCGGTCATCTCTTCGAGCACGTGACGAAAGGTTGGCTCGAGCGACGGCAGTGCCTTGGCGAGATCCATACGCAGGCCCTTGCGCGGCACATCCTCGGGTTCGATGCCGCCGGCCAGCGCGACCATCGTCGCGCCGAGCGAGTAGATATCAGCCGCGGGCGTGACCTGACCGTGGAGCTGCTCGGGCGCCATGTAGCCGAATGTGCCAACGATCGTCGAGCCGCCTTTGTCGCGCGTGTTGTCGAGCACGCCACCGAAATCGACGAGCGAGCACCGACCATCCGAGCTGCGGACGATGTTCGAAGGCTTGATGTCGCGATGGATCACCGGTGGTGATCGCGTGTGGAGATAGTCGAGGATCTCGAGGCAGCGGATCAGGATATCGCGGAGCTCGACCTCGGAGAGCCGACGACGCTGCGCGAGCTCGCGCAGGTTCTCGCCCGGCACGAACTGCATGACGAGGTTGAACGTGCCGGGCGGCTCCTCGATCGTCGCGTGGTGGCGCGGCACGCCAGCGTGACGGAGTTGCGAGAGGACCTTCGCTTCACGCTCGAACAGCTCGAATGATTTCCAGGTCCCGCGCGGCGTGAGCCGCTTGACGACGACCTCGGTCGCGTCGGCGCCCTGGGCCTTCGTATCGGTGGCGAAGAACAGCTCGCCTTGCGAGCCCTTGCCGAGGGGCTTACCGAGGCGAAACCGACCGCCGAGCAGCGGTCCGGTGTCAGCGCTCGCCATGAGCGATGCTTAGCACGTCAAGACTCGTCCGAGGCCACGTCGTGCGCCCTCCAGCTCGTCGGCGACGTGTCGGCATCCCTCGACGGTACGATCAATCAGCGTACGGCGCGAACGTCTCGCTGGACTTCTTCTCCGCGTTGAACGCGGCGAGCTCCGCGGCCGAATACGCCAGTGGTCCGGTCATGCGCCCCTTGATGAAGCCGACGATCATGGTGCGCGCCGCGGTGCCACCGGCGACGAGCGCCGCGGAGCCGGTCTCCACACACTCGTCCCACATCTCGAACAGCGCTTCTTTGCGCGCCTTCGGATCGTTTGTCCGCGCCCACAGATACGCGAGGTTCTTCTGCGCGATCACCGCGGAGTTTGCGAGCTGCTTCTTCTTGTACGCCTTGCCGATCTCGAAGCGCTCCTCGCGCGTGTCATCGAGCATGCGCAGCTTGTTCGAAGCGTACGGATCGATGTTGTGGCGGTTCATGATGATCTCGGTCGGGTCGTAGCGGCGCTTCTTCTCGAGGTGCGCCGTGCCGTCCGCTTCGATCTGTCCGTTGAACACCGCATGCTTCGCTTCGTAGCCGGTGCCCTTCTGCTGGATCTCGTGACCGGCTTGCGCTTGCCGCGCGATCAACGTGCGCTGGCGTTCGGTCGCGACCTCTTCACCCGAGTGGTTCGCGATCCAGCGCGGGTCGTGGAGGTGGTCCTCGCCGCTCGCGAGCTCGTCGTGGATCTGTTCGCTGGCGATCGACTTGGGTGGCAGCGGCTTGGAGTGCGCCAAGAAGTCATCCACGAAGCTGCCGGAGAGCCCGGTGGGCTCCGGCTTTTTCTCGTGATCGCGCATGCCCAAGAGCGGCGAGTGAGGCTCGGGCGCCGGCGGCAGCTCCTGGGTTGGCGGCAGCTCCTGGGTTGGCGGCTTCGTGATGGTGGTCGAGATCGCGTGCCGAACCATCACGGCGGACGGATGGGTGGTCGGGACAGCGGGATTCGGAACCACACTGTGGCGATCCAGCAACGCGACATCGACGGGCGTCGGTTCGGGTCGGGGCGGCGGTGCCATCACGATCTCGACGGTCGTGGGTGCGCTAACTACCTTCGGTGCCACGATGTCATGCGCCAGTGCCCACGCGATCGCTCCGCCATGAATCACGGCCGAGACCACGAGCGCAGTGGGCAAGATCCGCATACCGTCAGGACTCCGAAACGTCTGAAATCGTTGCCGGGTCTGCGGGGTTCAAGTTGTTCGACACCTTCACCACGCTCGTAGACACATGCAAACCACATGCTGCCGGAACGACATCTACTCCGTGCGGCAAGTAACGCATGGATCGGCGCCATGCCGCCATTTGTTCAGTCGACCGCGCGAAATAGCCCGAGGCCGAAGTGTGCAGCGTAGCCCAGCGCGAGAGGATCGCCGATCGGAGCAACGTCGATCGGTGGGACGCCGAGCAGCCGCCCTCTCTGCCAACGTAGCTGAGACATCGGCCTCCCCAAAAGATCAGTGTCGAGGGCGACCGAGGAATGCACGATGATAAATCTGATGGTGAAATCGACCGAGGTGTCCGCGAAGGCGACGCGGCGCCGGTTCTCGACGGCCGAAAAGGTCAGGATCCTGCGCGAGGCCGACACGGCAGCGCGCGCGACGGGTGGCATCTCCGCGCTGCTGCGGCGTGAAGGAATCTACTCCTCACACCTGACGAGCTGGCGCCGCCAACGCGACGCGGGTCAGTTCGGTAAGACGCCGAAGAAGCGCGGTCCGGTCGCCGTACAGCCGGATGCGCGCGACGAGAAGATCGTCGAGCTCGAGCGCAGCCTCCGTCAGGCACAGGCGCGCGGCGATCGATACGAGCGCTTGTGCGCCCTTCAAAAAAAGTATCGGAGCTGTTCTCGATCCCGCTAGAGACCGAGAGCGAGACGAAGCCATGATGAAGCTCGTCGACGACACTTCGAGCGAGGACGGCATCGATGCGACCTGCGATGCGCTCGGCGTGTGCCGCGCCACGTACTACCGGTCGCGGCGACCACGCGTGTACGGCCCGCGGTATCACGTCCGATGTCCGCGCTCACTACTCGCGGAACAGCGCCAAGAAATCCTCGACGTGTTTCACGAGGAGCGGTTCGCTGACCTCGCGGTCGCTCAGGTCTATGCGATCCTGCTCGACGAATGCCGTTACCTCGGCTCCGAGCGCACGATGTACCGTGTGCTCGCGGCGAACCTCGAGGTGCGCGAGCGTCGCGCCCAGTTGATGCATCCGCGGTACGCCGCGCCCGAGCTACTCGCGACGAACCCGAACCAGCTCTGGTCGTGGGACATCACGAAACTCAAGGCATCAACTGCGTGGTCGTATTTCTATCTCTACGTGATCATCGACGTGTTCAGCCGCTGCGTCGTCGGCTGGATGGTCGCACCCGAGGAGAGCGCGACGCTCGCCGAGAAGCTCATCGCGGATACCTGCGAGCTGCACGGCATCGAGCCCGGTCAGCTCACGATTCACGCGGACCGCAGCAGCTCGATGCGTTCCAGGCTCGTCGCGCAACTTCTCGCCGACCTCGGCGTGACCAAGACCCACTCGCGGCCCCACGTGTCCAACGAGAACCCGTTCTCCGAATCTGCCTTCAAGACGCTCAAGTACCGCCCGGATTTCCCCACGTGCTTCGGTTCCATCGAGGACGCGCGCGCCTACTGCGTCGACTTCTTCGCCTGGTACAACGGCGAGCACCGACATAGCGGCATTGGTCTCAACACGCCCGACGACGTCCACTACGGACGGGCTCAGCAACGCCGCGAACATCGAGAGACCGTGCTCGCGGCCGCCTACCTCGCGCATCCTGAGCGCTTCGTACGCGGCGTTCCACACGCACCGAAACTGCCGACGGCGGTTTGGATCAACAAGCCGATCACTTCGAGCGCTGATCAGCCTGACCAGACCGGATTAGCTCACTAAACTACTGCACACCGATGTCTCAAACTCGTTGACAGGTTCCGCAGGTCCAACGTGTTTTCGTACCTGCGCCACAGAAGCTCAGGCTCGGCATGTTGAGCAACTTCAACGTTCCCGTTTCGTGCGGGAGCATCTGCAGCGTGATTCGGTACAGACCCTCTGGCCGTACATTGCACGCGCTCGTAGGCGAAGGTTCGGCGAGCGAACGGTCGGCGTGAGCGTCTTCTCGATGTCCGCCGCGGTTAGATTCCTCGGCGGTGATCACGCGCAGCACCTTGCGCGCTGGCGCTTGCTTGACGTCGAGCGCTACGGCGCGACCTCCTGCTCGAGCTGCGCGTCCAACCACGAGTACGTGTAGTGGACCGACCCCGTGCACGACGCGATGACGTACCTCTAACCACAACGACAAGATGAACTGTGCTGCCTTCGCGATGCACGACTACCGATCGGCACCAACACGGACCGCTCGTCGATGTCCGCATGAAACGCGTGGGTTCCGACGCAACATCCAGACTGCACGGCACATCGTGCAACTTCGCGCTCGACAGCGGCGAGGCGATGGCAATCTCGGTAGGAGCGCTGTGGAACTCCGTCGGGCGCGCGTGTCATCAGCATGAGAGCGCGCGTTTGGACTAAATCAAAGATCAGGACCAAAACGCTCTTGCGTTGGAGTTCTGAAGTCTGCGAGTAAATACGATGGGATTTCGGTGGGCGTTGTTGGTCTTGGCGGCAGCGTGTGCAAGCCACGACGAAGTCGACATGGTGGTCGATCGCGCACGGTGTGAACAACTGCGCAGGCACCTCGTCGATCTACGCCTCGCCGATCTCGGTACGCTGGAGGTCGATGTGGCCGCACATCGCACTGCGATCGAAAACGCGCTCGGCGATGCGTTCGTCACTTCGTGCCAGCAGTCGATCACGGTCGTCCAGATGACGTGCGCGCTGGCGGCGAAGAATTCCGCTTTGGCGTCGACGTGTACGAGCCGTTAGTCGCGATCAACAAGGAGTTGGAGCTGTATGGGTCGAGGGTCTTCTTCGCGCAGGGGTGTCGGTTTCGGAAGTCGTTCACTAGCACTCGGCATGGCGCTCGCCACCGTGGTGAGCATTCGTCCTGCCGCAGGAGATCCGGGCGATATATTTTCGGTCAGCGCTCCTACCCTCACCGGTGACCAACCCCGCGCGGCTGCGCTGATGGATGGAGACTCGTCCGTCGCGACGAAGACTGGCGCGGCACAGTACGCGTACCCGATCGAGGTCGCGCCCGGACGAGGAATCAAGCCGTCGCTGGCCCTGTCTTATTCGAGTCAGGCTCCGATTTACGGGACGGTTGCGGCCGGCTGGGCGTTGAATCTCCCGTCCGTGTTCCAAGATACGAGCCGGGGTCGGCTCGCGTACGGGCTCGGAGCCGATCGGCGCTCGGCGGCGCCCAGTTACACGAGTTCGCTGGCGGGTGGCCGCCCGTTGATCGAAACGACCGAGGCGCGCGCTGGCGACGTGCTCCAGACCTTTCGCGCGGCCTCGGACGGATCGTTCTCGCGGTACCAGCGGGTCGATCCCTCGACCGGCTATTTCTGGCGGGTGCTGGCGACCAGCGGCACAACGTACTTCTTCGGCGATGTCGCCCACAACGGCGGTTGCACGAACATCTCGGAGCAGAACGCGCCGCTCACGCGCGAGGTCGACGGCTTCGGAAATGAAGTCGGCTACTTTTATGAACCGGGCGCCGATGGCGAGTGCCGCATTCAGACGATCACGTGGGGCCAGAACGCGAGCGCCGGGCTCCCACCACTGAACCAGGTCGGCTTCAGCTACGCGCCGATCGCGACCTGCGCCAGCACGCCGATCGGTGCGCTGACCAGCTACCGCACCGGCACGAAGATCGTGACCGGCGCGAGCCAGTTGACCTCGATCACGGCCACCGCCGGCCTAACGTTCACGCCGAGCAGCTCCGTCGTGCATACGCGGGTGATCACCCTCGCCTATGACACAGAGAGCGCGCGTTGCGATGCGCCGCACGCAGCATATCGCGCGCTCGCATCGATCCAGGAGAGTGCATGGGGTGTCGATTCGCCAAGAGTCGACCTCCCGCCGGTGACGTTCGACTATGGGTCGGCATCGCTGACGTGGCAGGCGCAGGCCCCGAGGACCGTGCCGCCCTGGACTCCTACGGCATTCGGAGGCAATGGCCACACCGCATTCAATCTGAGCTGGGGCTACCGGTTCAACTCGAGCAAGTGGCCGACGGTCGAAGCGATGACCCTGGATCTGGACGGCGACGGATTGCCAGACCGGCTCACCGTCGATCCGCTCCGTGTCAGCTCGACCGACAATCGCATCACGGCGTGCGGCGCGCAGTGGGAGAAGAACCTCGGGCCGCAAGGATTCGCGTTGCCGAAACACATCAAGATGCCGACGCTGAAGTGGGCACCGGCAAACGAGAGCGATCCGTACATTGGTGGCGCCTTCGCGACCCAGAACACGAACAGCAACCGGGATGCGGACCACGAGAGTTGCTCGCTCAACTACCAGGAGACCGCGTACACCAACACGGTGCCCGGAACGTTCGGCACCTGCCCCGAGGAGGGCAATGCGGCGTGTCCTGCGACCGGCTACTGCGCCAACGGCGACGACTGCACGCCGTTCAGCAAGCTCGGCCACACAGGCAACACGATCTTGGCCTTCCGCTGGATCGATGTCGACGGCGATCACCTGGTCGATCTCGTGGCGTCGCCGGTCAAAGGCGGGCTCATCAACTACAATCTTCAGCGCGGCGCCGGCATCAGCGGCCACGTGTATCCGGAGTCGCCGGGCGAACCGCAGATCTTCGGCGTGTTCCCACCGTGCACGACGTCGGTCACCGCGGATCCGACAGGTCCGTACACGATGTGCAACGGCACCTACCCGTGGATCGTGTTCAAGAACCACGGCAACGGCGTGTTCGGGACGATCGGGCGCAACGGTCAGCCGTTTCCGACGAAGATCTTGTACGAGCCGATCCCACTCGAGACCTCGAACGGCGACTCGTCGATCAATGCGGCGGCGATCGGTGGCTTTCAGGCGTACGCGGATCTCGATGGTGATGGATACCCGGACGGCGCGGTCAAAGTGCCGAACGCTCCCAGCTTGAGCTGGAGCGTTTACCGCAACGATGGCACGGGGCAGCTTCAACCGGCGCCGGCCTACCAGCGCTCGGACCTCGAGTTTGTTTTCGGCGAGGCTTATACGATGTTCGGGCCCGCGGAGGCGCAGTTCACCGCGCTCGATACGGTCCAGCTCGGGCTCTCCAACGTGGTCAGCGTGCAGGGACTCTTCGATCTGTCGGGCGATGGACTCATGGACCACTGGTCGAGCACTGGATCGGGCGCGCAGTTCGACGTCAACGACGGTCAGGATCTCGGGCTGTATGTGAGTACGCAGCTGTCGACGGCGCTCCGTCCCGGCACGGACGGAACTCCGACGTCGAGCGTCACCGTCGGCTCGCAGATCGGCGGCTTCTCAAAATACATCGCCGAGGGCACGCGGGTGGACTCGAGCCGCACCCTCGACCTCGACGGTGATGGCCGCGTCGATGTCGTTCAGTTCTCTCCAGGCACCACGTTGCCGAACGCCTACTTCAACCAGGGCGGCCAGTTCGGCGGGCCGGCCGGTGTCGTCGGTGATGGCGCGGCCCTCATCCACACGGTCGTGGTCACCGACCAGATTCCGTACTCCTGGATGGCGAGCGCGCCCGAGACCTTCGCGTGGGAGCAGCGGGCCGACATGATCGATCTCGACGGCGACGGCATCGCCGAAGGTGTCAATTTCGACGACGCCATCCAACCCGGCGACGGAGGCGGCACGCTGTACCTCTCGAAGGTCACGACGCCCACGCAGCCGCCGCGCTTGCTCGTCGGTGTCCACAACCATCGCGGCGCGGATACGTCGATCTCCTACGCCGCGATGACGAACGGGTCCGTCGTCGAGCAGCATCCGGAACTCCACAAAGCGATGCCTGCCACGCAGTGGGTCGTGCAGGGCGTGACGACCGAAGATCAGCTCGCTCACACGGTCGCGACCTCGAGCTACCAGTACAAGAACCCGCAGTTCAGCCCCGACGATCGTGGCAGCTGGGGGTTTCGCGGCTTCGACGAGGTTCTGACGACGCGACCGAGCGGCGCACAGTTGATCGAGCGCTTCAGCTTCATCCCGGACTGGAGCGGTCGGCTCGTCACGTCGATGGTGAAGGCGAGCGCGGCGGATCCCGGCGTCGGGATCGCGACGATCGACGACACGACGTGGGAGGAGCGCGATCTATTCGGTGGCGCCGTACAGACGTTCCACGCGACCGCGAGTGATCACTGGACGTGCCCGAGCAACGATGGCTCGACGGCGGGAGAGATGACATGCCGCGGCACGGCGGCGAACCGGCGGCACACCGTGTCGATCCTGTCGGCGCTTGCGAGCACCTCGAACACGTCGGACTCCATACCGCTTCTCTGGCAGGAGACCGAGTCGAGGCTCCAGGCGGGCGACACGTTCGCCGAGGACGACCGCACGACGACCAGCACCTTCACCATCCACGCCGATCAGGCGACGTACCGGGTGCGGCCGCTCGTCATGACGAGACAGCAGCTGAAGAGCGGTTCGCTCGTCGCGTTCGCGAAGAGCGCTCGGACGTGGGATCCGAGCGATCGAGTCCCCATCACGGACGAGGTTTGGTTCGATACCGACGATACGCACCGGGCGATCACGCGCCGGGTATACGACCTGCTGACCGGCAACGTGCTCGAGGTTTGGAAGCCGAAGCAGAACGAGGCCGGCACGCACCGCACCGTATTCACGTACGACACGAGCAAGTTGTTCGTCGCGAGCGAGATCAACGAGCTCGGCCACGTGCAGGACTATACGTACGAGCCGGGCACCGGCACTAAGTTGTCGACGACGGGCCCGAACGCCGCGACCTGCGCGAGCAACTCGACGTGTTCGGTCGGGACGCTTACCCGGGAGCAGCATCGGATCCGCGTCGATGGGCTCGGTCGCACGATCGAGCGTTACGAAACGTTCAGCGATGACGGTGCCGCGTACACGCCGTACCTGGTCGAAACGTTGGCGTACGACGACACCGCGTACGATCGCCTCGGGATCGCGACGTCAGTCGCGCACCTGCGCGCGCTCGACGTCACCGGCAGCACGGTGGCGTACGCGGATGACCTGGCCGAACAGGACGGCTTGGGACGCCGGTCGAAACAGACCGTGTTCGTGCACGGCACCGCAGCCGCCAATCAAACCACGACCTTCCAGTATCGCAACGACGGAACGCTCGCGACTGTGAACGTGCCCGACCCGTCGAACGACGCGAACACGGTCTCGTACACGTATACGTTCGACAGTCTGGGTCGCCCGCGATCGATCCGACGGCCCGATGCGGCTGCCTCCTCAGACAACGGCCTCGACATCACGTACGCCGGCTTGTTAAGCACGACTCGCGAAGTCGTGGGCGCGGCCGGAGGCCAGTCCGCGAGTTCGACCACCGTGCACGATCGCTTCGATCGCCTCGTCGAGGTCGACGAGCAGCTCGATCTGGCGCCGACCTTCGCGGCGACGCGTTACAGCTATGCGGCCGACAACGACGTCTCGACCGTCATCGATCCCGAGGGCGTGACCACCTCGTTGTTCCACGACCTCGCGGGTCATCGCACCCAGATCGCTCGTGGCGCGCGCAGCTGGAACTACGGCTATGACAAGAACGGCAACATGGTGTCCGAGCAGGTGCCAGGAGCGCCCAATGCCGCCGGCGCGCTATTCATAACCTCGATCGCGTACGACGATCTGGATCGCGTGAGCTCCAAGTCGATCGGCCAGCGCATGCTGACGGCAGTGGATCAGGCCTCCTTCGCGAGTGGCACCGAGACCTATACGTACGACCTCGGCTCGAATCGCATCGGGCAGTTGCGGTACTGGAAGTCATTCGCGCCGGGCGCGACGACGCCCGCGCTCACGCTCGATCTCGGGATCAACGCGCAGGGGCAGCGCACGAGCACTACCGAGACCCTGAACGTGGCGGGGTACCCCACGCTGACGCGCCAGCTCCAGCGCAACTATTACATCGACGGCGCAGTGCGCTCGACATTCTACGGCGATTCGATCGGCGGCATCAACGCGACCGCGAGCCGGATCAATCAGGACGTGCGTGGTCTGCCATCTTCGGTCGTGCTGTCGCGCACCGGCTTAAGCGACTTGACGCTCGCCGTCCAGACCCGCAACGTCGCCGGCCTCGTCACGAAGCGTCGCTCGAATGTCGCGACCGCGATGGGCTTCATCGAGTCGAACTGGACCTACGATCCACTCGGCCGCGTCACGAGCCAGGTCGTGCAGAAAGGCTCGGCGCCCGCCCAGGTTGTTCGCCAGGACCTTACGTATTTCGGCAACGACGATCCGAAGACGCTCGACCACTGGCTCGGCGCGACGAACCACAAGCACTACAACTTCGGCTATGACCTCCGCCACCAGCTGACCGGCGTCACCGAGACCGCGGCGAACGGCGCATTCGGCGCGACGTACTCGTACGGCCCCGCCGGCCGAATCCAGCACGCGATCGAGAGCGCACGAGCGTTGCCGGGCAGCGAGGTCAAGCCGCGCGACGTCAGTTACCAGTATGCCGTCACTGATCCGGAAGAGGTAGCAGCGTTGGTGAGCGCGAACGGCTCGGTCTTCACACTTTACCAGTATGACGAAGCCGGCAACCAAGTGTTCCGTTGCGCAGACGGCACCAAGCCGAACGGCAAGTGCAAGGCCGCCGCGATCGGCATGACCTACGACGGCAAGGATCAACTTCGTCGCGTGACCGCGCTCAAGAACGGGCTTGTCGCGAGCCTGCTCACGCTGGTCTTCGATGGCTCGATCGACGGTACGGAGGAGTATTGGTACGACGGTTTCGGCCAGCGCATCGCGACGGTCAAACGCGACAAGCAGAGCCACAAGACCGAGCTCATCTGGTGGCTCGATGACTCCGAAGCGCACTACGATGATGTTGGCAACCTCGTCCACATCTACTCGCATCTATCCCTCGGAACACCGGTGGCACGCGTGAATCGGACAAGCAACACCGCCACGCAAGTCGAGTTCCAGTTCCACGGCCTCGCGAGCAGCACCGTGGCCGCGGTCGCGGAAAGCGGAGCGATCAACGCGAGCTTCGACTACGCGCCATTTGGCGAGATTATCGAGTCCACGAATTCGGGTGGAGCGACGGCAGGTGTGAATGCCCACTTCCGACGCGTGAACGACAAATTCATCGACGAGGTCAGCGATCTGACCTACTACGGTGTTCGCTACTATGATCGTTATACGATGGCTTGGACTCAGGGAGACCCTTTGTCCCGATTCCTGCCGGATTCGACAATGGCATCTCCTCGCCGCGCGAACATCTACACGTTTGATCTTGGAAACCCTGTTCGCTATCTTGACCCTGACGGTCGCACTCCGGACGTACAGCACACTCGTGATGTAGTCGTCTACTCGCCACACTTGTGGGAAATAGTAAACGAGATAGTCCCAGAACTCGAGGCTCTTGCGGCCGAGAGCTTCAGCGAGGGCGGCGTTTCAGGAACAGGTAAGGGACCTGAGACATCCCCTCAAATCAGACCGAATACAGCGCGGAAAATTCCCTGCTGCCGAACGATGTGGTCGAACGATTTCATGAGCGGCGCGAGCTTCTCGTCTCCCATGTACGGGATGGCGTCGTAGAGGTGAATGCCTTGGTTGAGGAGCGACATGG
>Ga0209511_1001138_pt1 | contig 24286 bp, 17 predicted proteins | sample SSSSmetaG_FD_184141 | JGI IMG/M metagenome (GOLD analysis project Ga0209511, IMG submission 184141) | Glacier valley bacterial and archeal communities from Borup Fiord, Nunavut, Canada, to study Microbial Dark Matter (Phase II) - ​SSSS... | ecosystem: Environmental > Aquatic > Freshwater > Ice >... | reverse complement strand
GATTCTGCAAGTTGACTTTGATTTGTAAATTAACTTTTCAAAATATGTCAGGAAGTCGAAGCCATCTTCAAGGGGCATTCTGATATCCAGGAAAATTATTTCAGGAAGATCTTTTTGCTGATTGATAAGGTTGTTTACGTATTCAATGGCCTGTTCAACAGAAAAAGCAAAGTCAATATACTCTGCAATTCTCTTGGTAGCAAGCAACTTTTTGTTAATGAGGTTATCAATCGGACTATCATCTACTAAAAGCACTCTATTGAAAAGGTAATCACTCATAATACAGGTTTAAATCGTGACCGAAATTTTAAACATTGAACGTGTTTACGGACAATTTAAATAGAATGTTTCAATCGTAAAGAATTAAATACCGAGAACTATTCAGTAACTCTATAACTTTTTTGCCACAACTCCGTAAAACACTAAAAATAAAGTTAACTGGCCGACAAAATAATTGTTTTTTAAGAACTTGACAATATGGATAGAAGGGCATTTTTTACTAGAACCGAAACATCACTTAGCCTTCGGAATAAAACTAAATATTCCCGCAAAAATGATTTTTTTGGGTTAAATGACCTTTTCAGTGTCTCAGCCCCCACACCAAGCCCTGATAATCTGGCAGCTTATACCCTGGATAAAATTAATCGAAATCTGACAACCAGTCTGAGCGAAAATACGGCTGGTCTTACTTTTGAGCAAATTTCTCACCTGTTTAAAAGAACCTGTTTCAATGCTTCGGTGACTGATATTCAGGGTTATGTTGGTAGTACTGCAGGGCAGCTGGTTGATATGCTGTTTGATGATGCAAATAATCCATATCCAACAGCAGATATTCTGAATCCTCAGGAAATTGATCCAAATCCCAATTTACCTTCATCAAACGCTCAACCTGCTCCAGCTGTCCCAAATCCAGCTTATAATCCAACGGGTACTTTTCTTGCAGGTGGTTATTACACCAAGAAAATTGATGCTCAGCGTATTAATCTTGTTATAGGACAGTGGAACGATTTGATAATTAGTTGTCCGATTCGGATCCGTGAAAAAATTGTTGTTTTCTTGAGTTCTTACCTTGTTTGTCAAGAAGGTTCTGTTCAGGATGCCCGCTTATATTATCGGTATTTATGGCTGCTTCGCAGTTTTACAATTGGTTCTGGGCTAAACTGGAATTTTAAGGCCCTCATTAAAAAAATATCCATTGACCCGGCAATGTTAATTTACCTGGATGGTGACAGCAGTACTGCAAAAGCACCAAATGAAAATTATGGTCGTGAGCTTCAGGAACTTTTTACTATTGGCAAGGGTGTCCAGACCAGCGCTGGTGATTATACTAACTATTCAGAAAATGATGTTCGCAGCGCGGCTGAGGTTTTAACTGGTTATACGGTTGATGGCTATCAAAATCGTAATAATGGCAGCCCGGTTGGTTCGCCCATACAGGCACGCTTTGTAGCCGCCAACCATAATATATCAAATAAGACCTTTTCAGGTGATTACGGAAGTAAGGTCATCACAGCAAATACAACAGATGGCAGTCTTGAGATCAGTGATATGGTCGATTTGATTTTTTCTGAAAAGGCAACAGCTTTAAATATAGCAAGCCGTCTATACCGAACTTTCGTTTACTATTCAATTGATGCGATGCCCAATAATAATACCCTTGGCATTGTTAGTCAGCTTGCAGATCAGCTTTATTCAAGCGGCTATGATTTTCAGGTAGTGCTGAAGTTATTATTGAAAAGCCAGCATTTCTATGACCCCCTGAATATAGGATGCATGATTAAAGATCCCGTAAGTTTTGTTGCCGGGGCAATAAGAAATATAGCTTCAACTGCTTCTGCCGCAAGTGGTGATGTAATTGCTGAAGCCTCTGCGCTTCAAATGTCACTTGGTAATCCGAGCGAAGTGGCAGGGTGGAAGGCTACCTATGAATCACCTAATTTTTTTGAATGGTGGATCAGTACTGTAACCGTTGATCTGAGAACAATTTTTACCAATGGTAAAAATGATTCAGAAGGGGGCTTTGTTAAAGGAAATTATGCTTCTTTTCTTAATATCATAAAAAATCCACAGCTGATTTCTGACCCTACTAATCCTGATATTCTGGTAACCGGGCTTGGGAGGTTATTTTTTCCATCAGGCCTGACCAATGATTACCCTGGCCCGATAACATCTCAGCAACTGATACTGCTGAAAGGAATTTTATTACCGGGTCTTCCCGATTTTGAATGGAATGCACAGATCTGGACCCCAGCAGAAAAAGGTGATACAGCTGCTGGCCTATTAAGGCAAGCACATTTAATCGACTTGCTACACTATATGTTTACCATGGCTGAATATTCCCTTTGTTAACCAGGACATCTTATTATGAAAAGAAGAGATTTTTTAAAATATAGTTCGTTTTCAACGATACCCCTGATGTTACCAGGGATTCCCGTTAATGCGCTTACAAATACGCCCCTGCTAGATCTGCTTGCTCAAACAGCAAATGACAAAATTCTAATTGTTGTACAATTAAATGGGGGTAATGACGGGTTAAATATGGTGATTCCGATTGATCAGTATTCAGGGCTGTCACAGGTCAGATCAAATATAATGATAACTGAAAGTAAGGTGTTAAAACTGGCTAATACCAGTGTTACAGGCTTACACCCAGCCATGAAAGGGGTTCAGAATATTTATAATGAGGGTAAAGTCAGACTTTTACATGATGTAGGGTATAATCCATCAAATTTCTCGCATTTTAGAAGTCTTGATATCTGGCTTCAGGCTAATTCAGATACTACAGTACCTGTAAATACAGGCTGGATGGGTCGGTTTCTTGACCTTGAATATCCTGGGTTTCCTGATGGTTATCCGAATGCTGAATTTCCTGATCCTCCGGCAGTGCAAATGGGTTCTGTTGTGTCTTCAGGGCTTATGGGCCAATATGCAATTGATGGTATCGCTGTAGCCGATCCAGGTGATTTTGCGCAAATTTCAAAAGGCAGTAACCTTGACCAGAACCCACCTGTTACAGCTTATGGGCGTGAGCTAAAATATATACGGTTATTAACCTTGCAAACCCAGAAATATACTGATTCTGTTAAGGCGGCATTGATCAAAGGTTCAATTCTATCACCTTTATGGCCACAACCTAATTATGGGCTGGCGGCGCAAATGAAACTGGTAGCACAAATGATTTCTGGAGGCTTGCAGTCAAAGATTTATATGGTTGAGCAGGGTGGTTATGATACCCATTTTAATCAGGTTCTCACTGGCGACACTTCACTCGGAGGGCACTCAAATTTATTAGCAGAATTATCTGGAGCCATAAGCGCTTTTCAAGATGAAATGCGGCGTCATGGTCTTGAAGACCGGGTTGTAGGAATAACTTTTTCTGAATTTGGCCGCCGCATTAAATCAAATGGTAGTCTGGGTACAGATCATGGTACGGCGGCTCCTATGCTTGCCTTTGGGTCACAGGTTATTCCCGGTGCGCTGGGTAAAAATCCAACGATTTCACCAAGCGTTACTTTCGCCGATAATCTTCAGCCTCAGACTGATTTCAGACAGGTATATAATTCTTTATTAAAAGATTGGTTTGGTATGACAGACCCTCAGCTTGCAACTGTATTGCCGAAACCAAGTGGCGGCAACTGGGATTATGTTGAGATTATCAAACAACCAGGTAAGAGCTATAAATTCGGTATTCCAGCTATTTTAGGGCAGAATATGCCAAATCCATTTCATGCAATAACCACAATTCCATTTTATGCAAAATCTGGACGTACCATTATAGAAGTATGGGATACACTTGGCCGTAAACTACAAACAGTACTTGATGCTGATTTACAGGAAGGCGCGAATCAGGTTCAGTTTAATGGGGTGAACCTTGCATCTGGTATTTATTATTACCGAATTCAGACAGGAGGCATGACAAAGACGTTGCCGATGATAAAAGCCTGATTAAGCTTCTTATCTTTCAGCATGCCTGAAATTTCTTACCTGCTCAGCTTTGAGCAGGCCCCTTCGCATTATATTGACGTCACCCTGAATCTGACAGGTTTTGAGTCTGGTTTACTTGAATTGAAAATGGCTGTATGGACCCCTGGTTCGTATCTGGTCAGAGAGTATGCTAAAAATCTGGTTTACATCGAACGGTTTGACCGTACAGGTAAGTGGCGGCCTCTAACTAAAACTAGCAAAAACACATTCAGGCTAATAACTGAAGATCACCAGGCTCAAATCAGGTATCGTATTTATGCTGCCGAACTTACCGTTAGAACTTCTTATGTAGACCAGTTTCATGCATATCTGAATGGCGCAGGAATTTTTTTATATGTTGAGGGTTATCAGCATCTGATACATAATGTTAGGGTAAAACCAGATTCTAATTGGCACGATTGGGCTGTTTCATTTCCTGTGAAAATACAAGAGACTGACAGTAGTGATTTAACGGATGATATTAATGCCGGAATATTGCCTGCTCAGGCAGATGGCTTATCGGATGATTCTTTCTTTATCCGACCGGCTGAATTCATTGATCGGCCGGCTGAAACAGATCGTGTTAAATTGGGGCTTCCGCCTGTTCTTCACTATCATACTACAAATTTTACGGCGCTAATTGATGCTCCCCTGTCACTGGGTAATTTTAGTAAGCTCGACTTTACTGCTTTGGGCATACCCCATAAAATGATTTTTTATAATTGTCCAGATGTTTTTAAGGCTTCAATTGAAGATGAGTTGATCAGGATTATTGAAACCGAAGCCAGAATCTTTGGGGTACATCCAGTAAACTCTTATCTGTTTCAGGTATATGGTCATATGGTAGGGCGGGGAGGTCTCGAACATTCAAATTCCTGTTCTCTGATGATAGCCCCTGATAAAATTGGTAATTTTGATCGCAGGGAATACCTTTTATTACTGGCGCATGAATATTTTCACCTTTGGAACGGGAAGCGGCTCTGCCCAGATGAATTGTATGTTTTTGATTATGAAAGAGAAAATCATACCCGGCTTTTATGGGTGGTTGAAGGCTTCACCAGTTATTATGAGAGTCAGATACTTCTCAGGGCGGGTTTGATCACTACAGAAATTTATCTTGAACTGCTTGAAAAATCTATTACCCAATACCTTAACCTGCCAGGCAGGCATATACAGTCACTCGCCGATTCAAGTTTTGATGCCTGGATTAAGTTTTACCTGCCCAATGAGAATTCTGCCAATACAACAGTCTCTTACTATCAGAAGGGTAGTCTTGCGGCAATGATACTCGACCTTAAAATTATTGGCCAGACCCAGGGTAAGTTTTCGCTTGATTCAGTAATGAAGATTTTATATCAGGAAATTTATCTTCAGCAGCATAGGGGTTATACGAATGAGGATGTGAAGGCCGTTTTGGCCAAATTTATTTCAGACGGATTAGATTTATTTTTTGAAGAGGTAATTGACGGGCTAGCGGAAATAGATTTTAATGAAATACTTGGAACTGCCGGCCTGAAACTGCAGGCTGAATTCTCAGACCTGTCAACTGCGTATCTTGGTATCTCTGTACATAAGGAACTACATACAATCTTACAGGTAAGGGCAGGTAGTCCGGCAAATATAGCTGGTTTAAGTGCAGGTGATGAGCTTGTTTCTATCGATGGTGAAAAATTTAATTCTCTTACCGACCAGCTAGGCAGCAAACTTCCGGGTCAGGTAATTCAGATTGAATTAAAGCGGGCTGGTGCATTGCATAGGCTGTCGGTTTTGCTTACATCGAGCCCCCAGACAGCTTTTACACTACGAAAAGTTACAGTATTAAACAGTCTACAACATCAGGTATACCATGAATGGCTTAATGCCCGTTAAACATTTTGTGAAACTTTTATAATACAATACCTGTAAACAGGCCTACCCAAACGAACGAGGTGAAAGCAATCAACACACAAAGAGCTATACTTAGTTCATTAAAAATTCCTTTTTTAGTTTTTTGTCTTTTTCTACTTCCTTTAGCTGGATTTAGTCAGTGCGTGGTTAAAAAGCCTACCCTGATCTATACAGGAACTCTCCCAGATACGATTTGTATCAATAGCCCGGTAAACTATTTGATTACGAATGTAAAGCCTGACAATAGTTCGTATAGCCTGAGTTATAGTTTTGACGGCATCACATATTCGGCTGCCCCAGTTAAAATTGATACGCTGACAGCCGCAAACTACAACATTTATATACGCCAATCTCTAATCTCGTCCCCATCAACATGTAGTGCTTTTAGTAATTTCAGTATAGTTATTTTGCCGGCTCCACCTGCCATCAAAGGTGTTAAACCGAGACCAAACTTTCCTGCCGACCCGCTGAATCGAACCCTGTTTGTATGTGAGGGGTATTCATATAACCTGAATGATTCTATTAATGGTCCTGATCCGGGTTATAGTCTTAAGTGGACGGCAACCAACGCTTCGGGTAATACTGTTCCCTTTACTGGAATGCTGTCAAAAGTGAAATATACGGGCCGGGATACGTCATTTTTTGTGCGTAATTATGCTCCTGGCTCTTGTGCAGGTAAAAACGATACCATAATAGTATCGGTTTTGCCGATGCCACATATGCGTAATTCACCCTCACAATATCAGGTTTGTGAAACAAAGCCAGTCACTTTCACGGCTCTTGATGTGCATACAGGAAATGACCCTAAATATGACTGGTATATTAATGACACGTTAAAGATTGCAAAAAGTGGCCCTGTCTACCTGTTAAGTCCGAATCCTTATAAGTCGGGGCAGAAAGTGAAAGTTTACTATATTGTTCACATCAGTAAAGATGCGCCTTACTATCATTGTGATAGTGTTGGGCCTCCGACAGGGGGGAAATTCGTTTCAGATACGATCAGTATAAAGATTCTTCCGCTATCCAAACAACCATTCCCTTATGGTCCTGTCATCGTTTACCAGGGCCAGAAGAATGCCTTCTATCAGGTTCCGCTTGATACAACTCTTACCTATAGCTGGAGAGTGAGTAATCCTAAGAATGAGACCATTTCATTTGCTAATAATACTGCCAGGGTGAATTATAGCGACTCTCTTGATTTTTCATCAAATCATGAAATAATTGATACAATAGTTCTCACTGTGAGAAATACCTGTGACAGTATCCAGGGCCGGTTGGTTGTGCATATCAGACCTTATCTGAAACCTATCAATATCCTAACCCCAAACGGTGATGGGATAAATGACAAATGGGTGATTTATAATATTGATAATGATGCTTACAAGAGTAACCAGATTATGATTTATGACCGATATGGTAGTATGGTTTTCAAGGCAAGTAATTATACCAATTATACAGGCTGGGATGGCACTTTTAATGGTCGACCCCTGTCAGAAGGTACCTATTACTATATTATCTTGTTTAAAGAAGACACGTTTACCAAGACGCTCAAGGGCTATATTAATATTTTAAGGAAATAAGCTGTAACCTATGATCTTTTCTTTCTTTCAGCGACAAATTCTTCTTGTATTGTTTTTACTGCTGGTGTTGGTAAGCCCGCTTAAAGCGCAGTTTAATCTGCCAATGATCAATCAGTATTATACTAATCCGTATTTATGGAATCCGGCTCAGGCAGGTGGTTATGATTATCCAGTTGTTTATCTGACGTATAAAGATCAATGGACAGGGGTTGACGGGCATCCTACCGTTTCTTCTTTTACGGCAAATGCTCCGGTTTTTAAATCTTCGGGTATTGGTATTAATGTTTATAATGATCAGTCAGGTTTTTTAAGCCGCACCAAGGCAGTGCTTAGTTTTTCTCAAACTGTCTTTATAGATGCTGAAAAGCAGTATATCTCTTTTGGCGTTTCTGGTGGTATCATTGACCAAAGAATTAATCTGGGTCAGGTTTCAGGTGAAAAGGGTAAACCTGTTGACCCAATTGCCCTGGGCTATAATATTAACAGGCCCCTATATCCAGATCTTGATTTTGGTATTGCCTATCACCTGAGGGGGCTTGATGTAGATTTTGTTCTACCTAATCTGATAAAATATGCGAAATATACCCAGTCATTAAGTTCAAGTTTTACAGGACTGCCCGTTTTCTTTTCTTCAATAGGTTATAATTTCAATCTAAGCGATGCCTGGGATCTGCATCCAAAACTTGCTATGAGAAAAATTGATGGTTTCACTAATCAATTTGATATAAGTGCCCTTTTGACCTATAATGGTGCGGTTTCTTTGGGGGCATTTTATCATTCTGATCAGACTTTCTCAGTAAGTCTTGGCTTTATGATCAATAAATCACTCGATATTAATTATGCTTATACCCAGAATAATTCAGCACTGCAACAATACTTTGGCAATACACACGAAATAAGTATCGGTTATCACTTCTATAAAGGTCGAGATAGCCGTTCAAGTAAAAATCTGCTCATGAGATGCCCTCATGTGGTAAAATAACCCGAGATTGATAAAAATTTCGTGAATGCCATCATTAAACCGACTTCGCTTTATTAGTAGAATTGATTCGCATCATCGCTTACTGGTCTCCGTAGCTGTTTCAATCCTTACTTTCTTTCTGATCAGAAATTCAATTTCATTACAAATGGCGCTTATGGTTTCCTGGGATGTATTTGTATTCTCAGTGATTTCGCTCGTATGGCTTCTTTTCATTGTTGCCAAACCCTGGCAGGTACAAAGGCTGGCAGGGGCACAGGATAGCAGCCGGGGGTTTATTTTTTTACTCGTAACACTTGCTGCAATGGCAAGCGTATTTGCTGTCATCATTTTATTGCAAACATCAGCACATCTATCGCAAAAACAAGTACTTCATCATGTTTTGTTAGCGATCTTATCAGTCGTATGTTCCTGGGTGCTGCTACATACAATTTTTGCCCTCAGGTATGCACATATTTTCTATGAAAGTTTAAAATCTGATGATGATGGGCATCAATGTGGCTCAGGTCTTCTTTTTCCTGAAGAGAAATCACCCGACTACCTCGATTTTGCCTATTTTTCATTCGTGGTGGGTATGACCTTTCAGGTTTCAGATGTCGAAATATCATCAAGGCGCATCAGAAGACTTACCCTTGCCCATAGTCTGCTCTCATTTATGTTTAATACGGTAATTGTGGCACTGAGTATAAATGTTGTTTCAGGCCTGATTGCGCATTAAACCTTCGTTCGCACTTTTGCCCATGGCTTTACCTGCCATGTGACCCTGGCTGTACAGATTACTCTGTCGCCAGTATCAGTTACGGTAAGATTAAACGTATGAACAACTGAATCTCCCAGTAAGAGGGGTTTTAAGATCTGTTCTTCTGCCTGAGATTTTGATAGACCGAATGAGGCGATTACTGCCGATTTTGCCTGGTAAACATATTCCATCTCTAACTTCTGCAGTATAATACGGTAGGCTGAAGCATCAAGCACATTCATTAATTGCAAACCACAGGTATACTCACATAAAGTTGCCAGGGCACAGGCATGCATACCTTTGATATGATTCAGGTTAGCTTTTCGGTAAGGGAGCATGATATTCAGCTCCTGATCAGAAACGGCAAGAATCACCAGTTTATGTGGCCCATTAAACGGTATCATACGCCAGAGCAGTCTGTTTAAAAGCCAGAGGTAGAATGAAGAATGTTTGGCCTTATTGAGAAGCTCATTTAATTTTTTCACAGCGCTTAAATATAGAAATCAGGTTGAAGATCTGAATCAGTTATTGTTGGGTCAACCTTATACTTTTCAAGATCGGTTACACCGATAGAGTTAAGAACTGCTGAATCAATAAAGAAATTTCCACTGCAGGTTCTGGCATCCCGGCCCAGAATTTCAAAAACGGCATCAGCTACAATTTCTGGCTTTCTTGATCTTCTGATAATATTCTCACCCCCCAGTAAATTAGTGATTACCGCTGTAGCAATTGTTGTTTCTGGCCAGATGCTATTAAAAGCAACTTTTCCCTTAAATTCTTCAGCCATGCCCAAGGTTACCATACTCATGCCGAATTTTGACATTGTATAGGCAACATGAGGCCCAAACCATTCAGCCCGCATTGATAGTGGGGGTGAGAGTGTCAGCACATGTGGGTTTTTTGCCTTGAGTAAATACGGAAGACAAATTCTGGCACATAAGAAAGTTCCGCGGGTATTAATGGTGCTTAATAAATCGTAGCGCTTCATGTCAATATCAAGACTTCCGCTGAGATTTATCGCACTGGCATTATTAATTAAAATGTCGATGCCTCCGAATTTTTCTACAGTTTCATTTACGGCTGCCTGTACCTGTTCTTCAAATCTAATGTCTACCGCTATGGCCAGAGACTGTCCACCAGCCTGGCGCATATCTGCTGCCGCGGTATAAATAGTACCCGGAAGTTTAGGGTTATCAGTGACTGTTTTTGCTGCAATTATGATTATTGCACCTTCAGCGGCTAGTCTTAAACCTATGGCATGACCTATACCCCTGCTAGACCCGGTTATAAAGACAATTTTTCCTTTAAATGACATGATTGAATATCGGTTAAATTGTGGGTTAAATCTAATAGGATTGAAATTCAACTAGTATATTTAAACCCATCGTAAAGAAAAATCATCCTATGGAAGTTACCCGCGTTTTTGACCTGCTGGCATATAGTAAAGAAAAATTTTCGCTTGTCGATATGCTGGCAGCAAAAGGGCCCTCTGGTTGGAAAAAACATTCTACGGCTGAGGTTATCACTAAGTCAAATGCAATAAGTTTTGCACTCATGTCCAAAGGCGTTAAAAAGGATGATAAAATTGCCATCATGTCAACAAACCGGCCCGAATGGAATTTTGTCGATATGGGTATTATGCAACTAGGCGCTATAACTGTTCCACTGTACCCCACCCTTGCTGAAAATGACCTGGCCTTTATTTCAAAAGATGCAGGAATTCAAATTTTCTTTGTTGAAAATGAAGTATTGTATGAAAAATTGAATAAGGTATTGAAAGCTTCAGCAATTACTGCAGAAATCTATACCTTCGAAAAAGTAACAGGGGCTTCTCATTATGCCAGCATCAATGCAAGTGCTGCTGCAAATAATTATGAAGAGCTCGAAGCACGAAAAGCTGCTGTTCTACCAGATGATCTCCTGACCCTGATTTATACTTCAGGCACAACGGGTGATCCTAAGGGCGTAATGCTCAGTCATCATAATCTTGTAAGTAATTTCAAAGCTTCTGCTGCCCTTGTGCCCCCCGAAACGCATAGAAGTCTGAGCTTTTTGCCCCTTTCGCATATATTCGAACGTATGGTGAACTATCTCTATATGTATAGTGGCATTTCTATTTACTATGCTGAAAATATGGATAGTATTGTAGCAAATCTGAATGAAGTAAATCCAAATCTGTTCACGACAGTTCCCCGTCTTCTTGAAAAGGTGTATGATAAGATTGTCAGTAAGGGGAAAGAACTCAAAGGCATTAAAAAGGTACTATTTTTTTGGGCACTTGATCTTGGGCTCAGATTTGAACCCGAAGGCAAAAATGGTTGGTTCTATGAAACCCAGTTGAAAATTGCCAGAAAGCTCGTATTTGTAAAATGGCAGGCTGCACTGGGTGGTAGTATGAAGGCCATTGTTTCAGGAGGTGCAGCCCTGCAGCCAAGGCTTGCGAGAGTGTTTTCTGCTGCAGGCATAAATGTCATGGAGGGTTACGGGCTCTCCGAGACATCACCTGTTATCTCGGTTAATACAACCGCTCCTGGTTTTACCCGATTTGGTACAGTTGGCAAGGTCATTGCAGAAGTTTCTGTGAAAATTGCCAGTGACGGAGAAATTATTGTCAAAGGTCCAAATGTGATGATAGGATACTATAAAAATCCTGAAAAGACCATTGAGGCAATAGATGCTGATGGTTTTTTTCATACGGGAGATATTGGTGAAATAGATGCAGACGGATTTCTTAAAATTACAGACCGGAAAAAAGAAATTTTTAAAACTTCAGGAGGTAAATATGTATCACCCGGAGAATTAGAAAATAAATTCAAGGAATCACCCTTTATTGAGCAAATGCTCGTTGTGGGTGAAGGGCAACGTTTTCCTTCAGCCCTGATAGTTCCAGCGTTTGAACACCTGAAAAGTTGGGCTGCATTTAAAGGTATTGAGTTTCTTTCAAATGAAGCACTGGTGAAAGATGCATTGGTAATTGAAAAATACCAGAAAGAAATTGATGAATATAATGCAGAATTTGGCAACTGGGAGCAAATAAAGAAATTCATATTGCTATCACAAGAATGGTCGATTGATGGGGGTGAGATGACCCCCAAGCTCAGTGTTAAAAGAAAAGTGGTGATGGAGAAATTTAAAAAGGAAGTTGAATCTATTTACGCAGTTAAAAACTAATAAACCTACCCTTAGCCAATCAATAATAACAATGAAGAGAACAATTAAAAAGGTGTCTGTACTGGGCTCAGGTATTATGGGTTCACGCATAGCCTGTCATTTTGCAAATATCGGTGTTCAAGTACTTCTGCTTGATATGGTACCAGGAGTATTAACCCCAGATGATCAGGCAAAAGGTCTTGATCTTCAGCATAAAGCAGTGCGTAACAGAATTGTCAATGGTTCCCTTGAAACAGCATTAAAATCGAATCCTGCAGCATTATACGATAAGGCCAGCTCAGTGCTGATTACAACTGGTAACTTTGAAGACAATATGGCTGAAATTGCCAGTGCTGACTGGGTAATTGAAGTGGTAGTCGAAAACCTTGACATTAAGAAAAAAATCTATGATCAGGTTGACAAGTACCGTAAACCTGGTACGCTGGTAAGCTCTAATACTTCAGGAATTCCCATTCAGCTGATGGCTGAAGGCCGGTCAGCAGATTTTAAGGCAAATTTTGCAGGAACTCATTTTTTTAATCCTCCCCGCTACCTGCGCCTGCTTGAAATTATTCCAACGGCAGATACTCATCCAGATGTCATTGATTTTTTCTTGCACTACGGAGATTTATTTTTAGGAAAAACAACTGTTCTCTGCAAAGACACTCCCGCTTTTATTGCCAACCGTATTGGAGTTTATTCAATCATGTCACTCTTGCATCTGGTTGAGAAACTTGATCTGAGCGTTGAAGAAGTTGATAAATACACAGGCAGTATTATGGGTAGGCCCAAATCTGCTACGTTCAGAACTTCAGATATTGTTGGTCTTGATACATTGATTCGGGTAGCTGCCGGGCTTTATGCTACAGGCGAAAAAGACGAATCCCGTGACCAGTTTAAATTGCCGTCATTCGTTGAAAAAATGAGTGTTAATGCCTGGCTGGGTGATAAATCTAAACAGGGTTTTTATAAAAAGGTGAAAAACGCAAGTGGTGAAACAGAGATTCTTAGTCTTAATTTAAAAACGCTTGAATATGCGCCCCAGCAAAAAGTTAAGTCATTAACACTTGATTCGCTTAAATCTATAAGTGATTTGCAAGAGCGGATGAGGGTTTTTTCTACCGGCAAAGATAAAGCAGGTGAATTTTTTCGTGCTTCTATTTATCCACTGTTTCAGTATTGTTCAAAACGGATCCCTGAAATCTCAGATGATATTTACCGTCTCGATCAGGCCATGCGTGCAGGCTTTGGCTGGGAACTCGGGCCATTTGAAATTTGGGATGCGCTTGGAGTGGCTCAGGGTGTCACGTCTATGCAAGAAGCAGGTCTCTCACCTGGGACTTGGGTGCTTGACTTTTTAAAGGCAGGTCATACTTCTTTCTATAAAATAGAAGGAGGTAAAAAGACTTGCTACGATTTTAAATCTGCCACTTTTAAAGAAATACCCGGGTATTCAGATTTCATCATGTTTGATTCATTACGAGCTGAGAAAACTGTCTGGAAAAATAACGGGGTAAGTCTGATAGATCTGGGTGATGGTATTCTGAACTGCGAGTTTCATACAAAGATGAATACACTGGGATCTGAAGTCATAGCAGGGATCAACAAAGCCATTGATCTGGCAGAGAAAGAATACCGTGGACTGGTAATTGGTAATCAGGGTGTAAATTTTTCAGCAGGTGCAAATATTGGTGAAATATTCATGGCTGCCGTTGAGCAGGAATGGGATGAAATAGATATGGCTATCAGAGCGTTTCAAAATACAACCATGAGGGTACGTTATTCATCAATACCCGTAGTTGTGGCCGCTCACCAGTTAAGTTTGGGCGGAGGGTGTGAACTATGCCTGCATGCTGATTTTGTACAGTTGGGTGCAGAAACTTATATGGGTCTTGTTGAATTTGGCGTTGGGCTGATACCTGGTGGTGGGGGCTCGAAAGAGTTTGCTTTAAGGGCAAGTGATGAATTTGCTGAAGGTGAGATTGATCTGGTAACCTTAAAAGAGAAGTTCTTAACGGTAGCCATGGCAAAAGTAAGCACCTCTGCAAAAGAAGCATTCAATCTGGGCTACCTGAAAAAGGGACAGTATGCTATCACCATGAACATTGACAGACTCATAGCTGATGCTAAAATGAAAGCTATTGAACTGGCTGATATGGGCTATACCCAGCCAGTGAGAAGAACAAATATTAAGGTACTTGGAAAGCAAGGCCTTGGAATGGTAAATATCGGAGCCAATTCAATGCGGTCTGGTCATTATATTTCAGACCATGATAAACTGATTTCACAAAAGCTGGGAATGGTACTCTGCGGTGGTGATCTCTCACAACCTGCATATGTGTCTGAGCAGTATTTGTTAGATCTTGAACGTGAAATGTTTCTTTCTCTGTGTTCAGAGAAAAAGAGTCTTGAACGAATACAGAGTATCATTACTTCTGGGAAGCCACTGCGTAATTGATACTAATATTCCTGCTTCTTTGAAGCTTCGCGAAATTAAATTTGATTTATTTAAATATAACATATGGAAGCATATATTGTTGGAGGTTATCGCTCTGCAGTTGGCAGGGCTCAGAAAGGTGCATTGCGCTTTTTCAGACCCGATGATCTGGCTGCATTGGTAATCCGTCACCTGCTGAAAGATTTTCCACAGCTTGATAAAGATCTTATAGATGATGTGATTGTTGGTAATGCTACCCCTGAGGCTGAACAAGGCTTAAATTTTGCCAGGTTAATTTCTTTATTAAGCCTAGATACCGACAAAGTTGCCGGCATGACGGTTAATAGATACTGTTCTTCGGGCATTGAAAGTATTGGTATTGCAACAGCAAAAATTAAAGCCGGTATGGCTGATTGCATCATTGCAGGTGGGGTTGAAAGTATGTCTCTTGTGCCAATGGGCGGTTGGAAGGTTATTCCAAATTATACAGTTTCAGTTGCAAATCCTGACTGGTATTGGAATATGGGTCTTACTGCAGAAGAAGTGGCCAGAGAATTTAAGATAAGCCGTGAAGATCAGGATGCTTTTGCTTTTCATTCTCATGAAAAAGCGGTTAAAGCCATTCAGGAAGGAAAATTCAAAAGCCAGATTGTACCCGTTCATGTATGCGAAAATTACGTAGATGATAATATGAAACGTCAACAGCGAGAATACCTTTTCGACACGGATGAAAGCCCAAGACAGGATACAACTATTGAAAAGCTTGCCAAACTTAAGCCTGTCTTTGCCTCCGGTGGAGTAATAACAGCAGGAAATTCATCACCCACTAATGATGGGGCATCTTTTGTGCTGGTGGTTTCTGAAAAACTACTCAAAGAACTTGATTTAAAACCAATTGCCAGGCTGGTGAGTTATAGTGTTGCTGGTGTCGCTCCTAGAATAATGGGTATGGGCCCGGTTGAAGCAGTTCCAAAAGCGTTGAAACAGGCAGGTTTAACCCTTAATAGTATCGATTTGATCGAGTTTAATGAAGCTTTTGCATCACAGGCTCTGGCAGTATCAAGACAGCTTGATTTTAATCCTGAAATTGTTAATGTCAATGGTGGGGGCATTGCTCTTGGTCATCCTTTGGGGTGCACTGGTGCCAAGTTAAGTGTACAATTATTTAATGAAATGCAAGAGCGGAAAAGCAAATATGGTCTTGTAACCATGTGTGTTGGTACCGGGCAAGGGGCTGCAGGCATTTATGAAAATTTGATGTAATTGAAATTATATCTGTATATGAATACCAATTTAACCATATAAGGTGATAAATTTAAAGAATTGATTTACTGACGGTTCAAAAAAACAAAATGGAAACTCAAGTCAAAATTGGAATAAAAGGTGGTGAATTTCTTATCAGGGAAACTGAGGCGGCTCAGATTTTTGTGCCTGAAGAATTTGATGAAGAACAGGTGATGATTGCAGAAACCTGTCGTAATTTTTTAAAACAGGAAATATTTCCCAATCTTGAACGAATAGATCAGCAGGAAGAAGGTTTGATGACATCTTTATTAAATAAGGCAGGTGAGCTTGGTTTATTAGGAGTATCTGTTCCTGAAGAATTTGGGGGTTTTGGAAAGAGCTTCAATACTTCTATGCTGGTAACAGATGCAGTAGGGGCAGGGCATTCATTTGCAGTTGCGCTTTCTGCACATACAGGTATTGGTACACTGCCGATTTTGTATTACGGTACCCAGGAGCAAAAATCTGCCTATCTGCCTAGGCTAGCTTCAGGTGAATGGAAGGCTTCATATTGCCTGACCGAGCCAAATGCTGGCTCAGATGCCAATTCTGGAAAAACCAAGGCAGTTTTATCTGCTGATGGCAAAAGCTATATCATAAATGGCCAGAAAATGTGGATCACCAATGGTGGCTTTGCAGACCTGTTTATTGTTTTTGCGAAGATTGATGATGACAAAAATCTATCTGCATTTATCGTAGAGAAAACTTTTGGTGGTATCACCATGAATGCTGAAGAGCATAAAATGGGTATTAAAGGTTCTTCAACCCGTCAGGTTTTCTTCAATGACTGTCATGTTCCCGTAGGCAATCTACTCTCAGAAAGAGAAAACGGCTTTAAAATAGCTGTTAATATCCTGAACATAGGCCGCATTAAACTTTCGGCTTCTGTTATCGGAGCCTCGAAAGCCGTGATTTCAAAAGCAGTGAATTATGCAAATGAACGTGTTCAGTTTGGGCTGCAAATCTCAAAATATGGAGCTATCAGGCATAAACTCGCTGAAATGGCAACCAGAACATGGGCTGTTGAATCGGCTAACTACAGGGCAGGTCAGAATATTGATGATACATATGAATCCATGGTTGCTGATGGTGTAGATTCTGCAAAGGCAAAACTCAAAAGCGTAGAGCAATTTGCTATTGAGTGTTCTATTTTAAAAGTGTTTGGTTCTGAAGTACTTGACTACGTAGTTGATGAAGGTGTGCAGATTTACGGTGGTATGGGCTTTTCAGCTGAAGCCCCTATGGATAGAGCATACCGTGATTCACGCATCAACCGTATTTTTGAAGGTACAAATGAAATAAACAGGCTTTTAACGGTAGATATGATGCTCAAGCGTGCCATGAAGGGTGAACTTGACTTAATGAAACCTGCACAGGCAGTTGCTGCTGAGCTTCTATCAATACCTGTAGCTGAAGAATCTGATGATTCAGTTTTTTCAACTGAAAAGAAATATTTGCGTCAGCTAAAAAAGGCAACATTACTGGTTGCCGGGGCCGCTGTTCAAAAATTCATGACCACGCTTTCAAAAGAAGAAGAAATCTTAATGAATATTGCTGATATGGCGGGGGCGGTTTACATCGCTGAATCTGCTATTCTCAGAGCCGAAAAACTAGCAGTTATGAAAAGCGAAGATTCTGTAAAAATTCAATTCGATATGGCCAGGGTTTACCTGCATAATGCCATTGATAAAGTCTATATTGCTGGTAAAGAGGCTATAAATTCGTTTGCTGAGGGTGATGAGTATAAGGGTATGATGCTGGGTTTGAAGAGATTCACTAAAACTGAACCATTCAATTCAAAACTTGCCCGTCAGCGTATAGCAAAGTCTTTGATCGATGCTGGGAATTACTACTATTGATTTTTTTTATATTCTATTAATAATTCGCCTAAAAAGGTAATGACGTGCATATTTGCATTCATTACCTTTTTTTATGAATACCGAGCAAGCCTGGTATCAATAAACCGTGAGTCAGGTAGTAAATAGCCGTATGCATTTTAACATGACTAGAAAACCAGTACAAATTCTTATTTTCACTTTCCTGGCGGGGAGTCTGTTATCAGGTCTTTTTTTTTCCTGTTCAAAAAGTTCTAATTCTTTAACAGGCCCATATATCGCTGCAGGGCATGATGCGATCGATACGGTGGCAATTAATAAATTTCTGGCGGCAAATACTATGCTTGATACCATACATTTGAAGGTTGTCAAGAGTGATTCAACACAATTAAGGTATATGATAATGACACCTGTTCGAGGTGATTCATCGCATAATTCCAAGCCTACCCGAGATTCTGCCGTTGTCTTCAATTATTCGTTAAGAGTGCTGAAAAATGGCAAAGCCGGGCCAATAATTGATTCAGTAGGTGCTCCGGGGTACAGAGTTTCTCCTTTAAAAGAAACCCTGACATGTTTTACTGAAGCTTTGCAGCGGATACCCAGGGGTTACCGGATTTTACTTTTCGTTCCCTCATCACTGGGTTTTCGTGATAATCCTACCGATGTCACCTATAACCGCCTTTCTGGGGCACAGCAAATTACCATTGTACCAGCAAATTCAGTACTGATTTTTGATGTTACCCTTACCGGGGTACAGAAACTTTAAGTGCATGGAAAAAAACAGTGCTAACAACACCCGTCAAGAAAATAGTAGAGATTTAATGTTTTTGGTTTCTAAATAGATAAATCTCTGAATGTAATAGGAATCATATATGATGCCCTGACAGGCACACCTTCCTTCATCCCAGGGTTAAATTTTTTCAATGACTTTACGGCATTTATAGCCGTTTTTGTCAGCCCTCCTCCTAAATCTTTACCTTTTCGAACTTCGATCGTAGAAATAGACCCGTCGGTCTCAACAATGAAATGTACCGCTACCGTGCCCTGTATTTTTTCCAATCTGGCTTTATTTGGATAATGATACTGAAGATACTTACAAATATCCTGGATAATTGCCATTTCGCCTCCAGGGTATTGAGGTTGAGTATCAATCTGTTCGATTACATTACTTGTATCTGATATTTTTTCAGTCCTTAAGTATACTGCAAGATTTTTTTGTAATACGTGAGTAGTGTAAGCCGAGGCTGTAAGCTGCTTATTAAAAAGACTGAAGATTATTAATAGAATGGTAATGATCGGACAATGGCCTATATAATACAGGTAATGGGCTTTACCCGATGTTTTTTTATAAAGCTTCATGATCCGCAATTTAAGACTGGGGGTTTACCGAACGAATGAACTGTATCAGAATATAATTGTATAAATTTTCTGTGAATAAAAGGTTTTAATACGCGTGTTGCTGTATAAAAGTAAGAGATTTTTTCTGGTCTGCAAAAAATCGCTAACTAAGTCAGAAATTGGGTAAAGAGGTGAGCAGTAACTATAGAATAGTATTCTATAGGCTTGTTAAGGCCTGTTTATAAACCATTAGACATCTGTCACGGGCGAATTTATGGTCTACCATCGGCGTATAATTTAGTTCCTGAAATTCAGGTACCCATTTACGGGTAAATGACAAATCGGGATCAAATTTTTTAAGCTGTTCAGTAGGATTGAAAATACGGAAATAAGGTGCTGCATCACAGCCACTACCTGCCGCCCATTGCCAGCCTCCATTATTACTGGCTAACTCAAAATCTAATAATTTTCTTGCAAAATAGGCCTCGCCCCAACGCCAGTCAATAAGTAGATCCTTACATAGAAAACTTGCCGTAATCATGCGTAGTCGGTTATGCATAAAACCAGTTTCATTTAGTTGCCTCATTCCAGCATCAACCATCGGGAACCCTGTATTACCCTGGCACCACCGGCTAAAATCTCTTTCATTATTCAGCCAATTAACATGATCATATGCTGGTTTAAAAGAATTTTTAGCTACATGGGGAAAGTGCCAGACAATATTGAAATAAAATTCTCTCCAGATCAGTTCGGACTGAAATACTTCGCTGTACTTACGGGCATCTTTGAGTATTTTTCTGATGCTGACCGTACCAAAGCGCAGGTGTATTCCAAGTCTTGAAGTTCCTTCAATACCTGGATAGTCCCTGTCTCTACTGTATGCTTGTAGAATACCCATATAGTCTACAATCGGAAACTTTCTACTGCTTACTGTAAAGCCCATTTCATCAAGCTTCGGAAGCTTTAAGTCTTCAGATATCTGAAAGAAATTACTTGTGGGCGGCCTATTTTCAGTTTGATGCTGTCTTTCAGAAAAAGTCGAGAGCCATTTATTTTTAAATGGGGTAAAGATTGTATAAGGCTTTCCATCTGGCTTGACAACAGTTCCTGGCTTAAAAATACAATGATCAGTACTGAGTTCAAAGGTTATTTCATTGGTTACCAGTAATTGATTGATTTTCTCGTCACGGTCACGTGCATATGGTTCATAATCCTCATTGGCATAAACTGAGGCAACATTATATTCTTTAAGTATCTGGATAAAGGCAGACTCAGGAGTGTCATATTTAACCAGTAAATCAGACCCGGCAGCTTTTAATTCATATTTCAGTCGCTCAATCGTCTGAAATATGAAATTTATTCTGGCGTCATCCTTGTCTGCCAGTTTATCAAGTATCTGCTTGTCAAAAATAAAAAGGCATAAAACAGGATTTGTGTGTTTAAAGGCATTATTGAGTGCCGTATTATCTTCTAGCCTAAGGTCCCGGCGAAGCCAGCAGATAGAAATAGGTGTTTTATTGGTCATTAAGTCTGGTATAAGAAATAAACAGGGAGTCTGAATCAGAATTCACCATCAGGCATGAGCGTAAATATCAATCAGGGCAGCAGAAACAAGCTTGAACTGAAATTCAAACCCCATTTTCAGAAGTTTTTCATTGCTGACATTATCGCTGTCAAGCACCACATGTTTACGTTCACCCAATATTAATTGCATGGCCAGTTCAGGCACATGGGGCAGTATTAATGGTTTCCTTAATACTGCGGCCAAAATCCGCGTAAATTCTTCATTAATTACCGGATTAGGTGCAACTGCATTATAGATGCCTGTGTATGATTTATTCTCGATGGCTTTGATATAAATACGGCAGAGGTCATCAATATGTATCCAGCTCATATACTGGGTACCCCGTCCAAGTGGTGCTCCCAGGCCTAGCTTAACTGTCTTCTCAAGTTCTTTTAAAGCGCCGCCCTCACTTGAAAGTACCATACCCGTCCGTAACTGGCAGATACGCAAGCCCAGTTCTTTGCCACTGTTCACGGCTTCTTCCCACTCAATACAGGAAGACGATAAAAAGTCGGTACCAGGCAGGCTTTCTTCAGTAAGAATTTCAGCCCCCCGATCACCGTAAAAACCAATTCCACCAGCAGAAATACAAACATTTACCTTGTTTTCATGCTTAGAAATAACGGTATAAAGTAATTTTATACTGTCTGTGCGGCTTTTAATTATTTCGATTTTTCGCTGTTTAGTCCATTTATCGCTAACCACCGAAGCTCCAGCCAGATGAATAATCGCCTCAGTGCGATCTATACAACCTGCATCGATTTCACCAGTCTGTAAATTCCAGCCATATTGTTTGAAACGGTTTCCAGTTACTGGCTTGCGCACCAAATGCGCAACCTCATAACCTTTTTCACTGAGCATTTTGCTTAAACGCTGACCAATAAGGCCACTGGCGCCTGTAATTAATACTTTCATTTGTAACGGCGTTTAAAGAAGCACTGAAACACATAACAAGAAGCATATATAACTGTTTATTATCTTATTGAAAATTCAAAACAATTATATTTATAATTTAATTCGCTTTTATGTAGATTGTTAGAGTGCGAGATTGGTTTTGATAAATTTTGTATGAAAATTTATCAATGATTTATGAAGCATCCCAAGTTTTAATCACTGTTTTATCGATCAAACACCTAATCTGTTTATCTGTTGATTATAGTAGGTCAAATTACTTCGCTGATACAAGAAAGTCTTAAAAATAGCAATGAAAAATGGGAAAAAAATCGGAGTATGGTTTCGTAATGATCTGCGCTTGCATGATCATCAGCCAATACTTGAAGCACTGAACCGTGCTGAATTTGTCGTGCCAATTTTTTGCTTCGACACAAGAAATTTTACTGAGACCAGCTATGGTACAGCAAAAACAGGCTTCTTCAGGGCTAGATTTTTGCTTGAAAGTGTAAGAGCCCTTCGCGTAAAACTTCAGTCAAAAGGTGCTGATTTGATCATTTTAATCGGAAAGCCTGAAGAGGAAATAGTGAATCTTGCAGGTTTGCTGGGTTTGCAACAGATAGTCGCCTATAAAGAAGTTGCAGCAGAAGAAGTTCGTATTTCAGATCTGGTAGAAGAAAAACTTTGGAAGTTGAAAATTTCAATGGATTTATTTTTGGGTAATACCCTGTTTAATAAAGAAGACCTTCCTTTCCCAATAAAAGATGTTCCTGATACATTCTCGATCTTTAAAAAACGGGTAGAACGTGATTCTCACGTCAGATCTTGTTTGATTGAACCTGAGTTTATACCATATCCTGAAAACATAACTGCAAATGAAATTCCAACCCTGCAAGATCTGGGTATTAACGACCAGTTAATTGATTGCCGCGGAGTACTTGATTTTAAAGGGGGTGAAGCTGCTGGTTTAGGCCGGTTGCACGAATATATCTGGGAAAAAGAGCTCATAAAAAACTATAAAAACACTCGAAATGGCATGCTTGGAGCAGATTATTCTTCCAAGTTGTCTGCCTGGCTTTCGCTGGGTTGTCTTTCGCCGAGAAAAGTATATGAACAGATTAAGGCATTTGAAAATGACCGGGTTTCAAATGGATCAACCCAAGGGCTTTTTTATGAGTTATTATGGCGTGATTATTTCAGATTTGTTTTTAAGAAGTATGGTAGCCGCTTATTTAATTATGAGGGCCTTAAAACAGAAGGACCTGATTATAAAGAATTTACTGAGGAAGACTTTTTCCTGCGATGGAAAACAGGGCAAACAGGAATTCCTTTCATTGATGCCAATATGAGGGAATTAAGTGCTACAGGTTTCATGAGTAATAGAGGAAGGCAGGTTGTTGCTTCTTTTCTGGTATATGATTGTAAAGTTCGATGGACATACGGTGCTGCTTGGTTTGAGGAAAAATTAATTGACTATAACGCGGCAACAACCTGGGGTAACTGGGCATTTATTGCAGGAGTAGGCAACGATCCTAAAGAAGTTCATTCATTAAATATAATAAAGCAGGCCTTTGATTATGATGCTAAGGGTGAATATGTAAAGTATTGGATACCAGAACTTCAGAATCTGCCTACCTACCTTATTCATCAGCCACATCTCATGACAGTAGATCAGCAAAAACTTTATGGGTTACAGATAGGAAACAATTACCCTATTCCGTTGGTTGATTTTAAGAAATTTGAGAAGCAATACTAATTTATTGGAGCTAACTAAATTTTAAATTTACTACCCTGGATTATATCAAGCTACACTGCTTCTATTGGTTACCAGCTTCTAAATAATATAAAGTGAGAAAGTTTTCAATAAGCGATATTGAAGCGATAACTGGTATCAAAGCGCATACTATCAGAATTTGGGAGCAGCGATACGATTTTGTCGTTCCCAAGAGAACAGAAACTAACATCAGATATTACGATGACAAAGACCTTTGCTTTTTTTTAAATATATCTAACCTGTCAGAGAACGGTTATAAGATTTCAGAAATAGCTAAAATGTCTGCTCAGGAAATGGTTTCTGTTGTCTCTCTGCTTTCGGCAGACAGTTGTAATCCTTGCGTGCATATAAATGCCCTCACTGATGCTACCCTGCACTTCAATGAGGCAAAGTTCTTGGGAACACTTGCGTATTGTATAGATGCAAAAGGACTCGAGCAAACCATGCAAGAAACAATCTTTGCTTTCATGCGAAAAATGGGAGTCATGTGGCAGACAGGTGTAATTACCCCTGCACACGAACATTTTTCGACAGATTTGATCAAGCGTAAGCTTATTTGTACAATAGACTCTCTACCGGATTGTGATGATTTGCAGGCGAAAAGATTTTTGTTATTTTTACCTTCAACAGAAACACATGAATTAGGACTCTTATTTGCCCACTATATTGTTAAATCTTATGGTCATCAGGTATTGTACCTGGGCCAGAGTATACCATACGAAGATCTCGATGTTGTTTCTCAAGCTTATCAGCCTGATTTTTGTATAACCTGCCTGACCTCAGTCTTGATAGATAATGACGTTAATAATGTGATCGATAAAATAGTCGAAAATCTACATGGGCAGAAGCTGGTAATCTCAGGGCC
>Ga0209511_1001135_pt1 | contig 24355 bp, 18 predicted proteins | sample SSSSmetaG_FD_184141 | JGI IMG/M metagenome (GOLD analysis project Ga0209511, IMG submission 184141) | Glacier valley bacterial and archeal communities from Borup Fiord, Nunavut, Canada, to study Microbial Dark Matter (Phase II) - ​SSSS... | ecosystem: Environmental > Aquatic > Freshwater > Ice >... | reverse complement strand
TCCCTGCTGGTCAAGGATCCCATCCAAGAGCTCTTGGCTCCTATGGCAAACAGGGAATATGATGATAAAGATTGCCAACTGCATTTGGACTTCAAATTTGATTAACATTTTTTAATAGACACCAGTGTATAATTTTTATCTTTCATCAGAAAACGGTATGAATTCTGATCAATTTCCAGGTATTTTTTTTCCAAACCTCCGGCCTTTTCATAATCCTGAAGCGGAGTGTAGGTTATCCCATCCGATGCAAGTTGAATATGCACCAGTTTTTGACTGTGGTCTTGCCAATCGGTTGTCGGGTCGGTGTACCAAATTGGGCCGAATTCACTTTGAATAGTCAGGTTATCTAATATTCCCTTTTGAAGCCGTGAAAACAATTTCTGCCATTTTTCAACCAGGTCATCACGTCCAAGTTGTTTGGCCATTTCAATTGAAAGCTTTAGCCCATGTAAGCAGTTGTATGAAGAATAAATTTCATAATTATTGTGCGCACATTCACTTTCAGTATATAAAACATCTTTACGGGTCCCAGGGAATATCGTATCAGTATCGAGCTGCCATTGAATCCAGTCCACTGCTGCCTGAGTCGCAGCGAAGTGACGTGTATTCCATTCAATTGGCCTTCCAAGCCAATGCCAGACCATATACCTGCCCCACATACAGATTCCGTGGCCATCGTTTTCGCGGTTACCTTTTTCAGTTACGTTTCCAACTTTCCGATCCGGAAACTGATAATCAAACCATCCGGCCTGTCTGATCCAATGTGGAGGATTTCCATCATGCATCAAGCACGAGTCCAGCCAATCAATATAGCTGGCAGATGCAAATTTATCATATCCTGAAGCCATAGCTTCGCGCAACAGTTCACCAATACCCCTTGACCATGCACTGCCTAAGCCTGGCAATTGTCCCGGCTGTTTATTTTGATACAACGAAAACCAATTCTGAAGGCTTCCAAATAGCGGTACACTGGTTTTCCAGATACCGATCCCCATAGTATAATGATAGGTATTGTTGTTTGCTGTTGGCGATCCGCAATCAGCTCCGTTGTCAGCAATATACGATGCACACTCTGGACCATTCCGGTAAAGGTATGTGGCTGCATAAATAGCTTCAGATTTGCCTTTGAAATTGTGGGATGGTCCTAAATATCCCTGCGGAATCAAGGCTTGGGTCATTTTGGGATTTTCATCTACAAAAGTATACAATAGGTGTTTAAGCGAATCAACACTTTTTTGCCATTCATTTCCGGAAATATAATCGGTGGTAACGGCTTCAATGTTTGGATTGACGTTCGAAATTTCAGGGAGAGCTTCGAGTGCCTTTGATTGTTGATCCGATTCAAGAGTCACTCCGGTTATTAAAGGATATCCATACATTTGGCTTTCGCCTTTAATTTCAATTGATTTGATTGGTTTTCCCTGAAGATCGAGACTAAAAATAAACCGTGCATTGCCCGATTTTCCATTGAAAGGCCGTATTCCATCTGCGAGATGCAGACTGTTTGCAATGACCCGCCGATAGGAATCTTTCCCTCCAAACAACAACGAATCGGTATTTGTGCCCGAATAGTCATACCACAAAATGTCCCATGGCCGCGAATACCATACGTTGAAACCAAATACCAGAGGGATTTGAAATTTTTTGCCATCGGAGTAGTTAATTGAAATAAATCCGGCAGTATCGCCCACAAAATGGGAATAACTGTTGTCGCCCTTTTTGCTGTACCACGATCCATTGGCAATGTCGGTATTGTGAATCATGCCCAGAAAGTAAGCCTTTTTAACCGGCAAATTTTCACATCCAAGAACCATCCCGTTTTTCCATTGCTTAATGGGCTGGTGCACTCCCTGATTGATGCCAAAAGGATTAACATCAGCATAATGAATCCCGGGCACTAAAAAAGGCACACCATGAACCAATATGATTTGACCCGCTGAATCGGGTGGCAAGGCATAATATTTTGAAGCGTTTGCAGAAAAAGGCTGATTTGCCGAAATGACTGTAGTAAAAGGGCGGGTAGCATTTATGGTGAGCTGCAGCCTGACTTCTTCCTGCCTATTTTTAATGCTGAAAGAATAGGTTGTACTATTCCGGATAAAAGTAAGTGGTATGACTTTCTCATTCAGTTGAAACCCCTTAAAATTAATCGTGTCCGACAATCTAAATGAACCGGAAGGATAACTCATACAGATGGTATAAGTCCCTTCAGACAAGGATAAGGATTGCGAAAACTGGCAGGATTCACCTTTTTTAAGCGCCGGTTCACTTACCTGAATTTTCTGCCTGAACGAACTCCCAATACTCCAGTTTCCAGTGATATCAATCCTTTCTGTTCCGAAGGCAGCATTGCATAGAAGGATTGACAAGAGATACAAACAGATATTTTTCATAGCTTTTATTTTTTTGCAGGAACAAGTTCAAATTCCTGCATGGTCATTCCATAGTCTCCGCCCGGAGGAATAACTTTGTAATCCTCATTAAAAGCCCCGGCGTTGTGCCTGGCTACATAAACCATCCACATCTTTCGGCCATCGTTGGTTGTTTATATTATTTCAGCTATGCCCTTTTTATCAACTTTATCCACCAGAGCAATAATTGATTGAAGAATGTCCATCTCAGTAGTTTCATTAAAACCTGAAACCTCTAACATTATCATTTCCGCATTGCCGGAATATTTCAGGTCAAATTCCACATCATCTTTCATTCTCAGTCCATTTTCATCGGTGGCCATAAACCGGCAGGCACATGCGATTGAAACCAAAATACGGTCGTAAGGCAGATGAAGCTCCCTGGCCAGCCTGACCGCGCCAACAAGACGGTCATCTGGTCCTAGCTTTCGGGTCAGATCGCAGCCAACCCTAAAAATGGTATCGCCCAAATGTTTGTTTGCAAAACGTGACAGTAAATCATCGATATGGTCGATCAGCGCCTTTTCGGTAAATTCCTCCGGATAAAGTTTCAGCAGAATATTGGCCGATTGCAGCATGGTTTCCCTCACCTGTTTAAAAATTACAGGCACTGCAAGAGCTTCGTACAAATAAACGAACGCAGGATTGTACAAATAGCCCAGGTAGGCAGTGGTAGCATGCCCCAGGTTGTGAATAAATAACTTGCGGTCGACCCAGGCTTTCATATTTTCCTTTGGCGACAATCCTTCGATTTCAGGAATCGGATTTTTGAAAGCTTTTTTATCGAGAATCAGGTTGTTGTAAGGTTCGGCAAATACCTGAAGAATATCTTCCGCCACATCGCTCTCGCGCATGATGGGAACCATTTTGCCGATGCTGGTTTCTATCAGGCCAACCAGTTTTTCGAATGGATAATCATCAGGCAGAAATGGCAACAACTTTTCCTTGAAAAAAGGAGCTGCATCGCGCAGGTTCTCGGCCAGGATGATATCAAGCGGACGGTCATTTGAAAGCTCGAAACGCCTGATCAAACCTTTGGCGACAAGCGGGGCAATTTTAGACATCACATTAGAACCGACCGAAATGGCCAGGATATCAGCATTTGAAATTTCATTCGCAACTTTTTCTTCGTCGGTTGACAAAACACCGCGAACATGGGGAACATTCATTACCTGTTCCTTTTCCGACTTGATAATTACATTGTAGTTTCCGCGTTGATTCAATGTTTCAATTACGGGGGCAAACACATCCACAAAAACTACTTCGAAACCACCACGCCCAAATAGTTGGCCAATGAACGATCTGCCAATTTTTCCGGCGCCAAAAATTACAATTTTACGGGTTGTTTTCATTTTGTCCCGATTTGTAGAAGGTAATGTTTGACATATTCCTGAATGCGCTTGAATTTTTCGAAATGTTCATTTTCAAAATAGGTTCCGCCCATGTAAAAACAAGCCACTCCTCCTGAAGCTACCCCCCAGGAAATCGCTTCGGTAAAACTGAGCTGCCCTTTTGTTGAAGATAAAAGCTGTTGCCCAACGGATGCAATGACACCGCCAGCAAAATTGTCTCCGCATCCGGTTGTATCGCCTGTTTTTTGAATCTGGCTGCTTAATTCACTGATTACTTTTTCAGAAACAGGTAATTCGAGCAAACCGATTGAGCTAAAAATGCCTCCGGAGGAATACGCGGTAATATTTTGAGAACCGTTGGTAATTATAAATGAAGGTACTTGTTTCGCGATGAAATAATCCGCAGCAGCGGTCAACGAATTGCACCCGCTGATCTTCAGGGCTTCCTCCTTATCCATGATCAGCAGGTCGATCAGGCTGAGATCCTCCCGGGAATCGCCTATTGGCCAGTTTTTGCCCGGATTCTTCTTTTCGTTCCTGAAATCGAAAACCGTATTAACCACCGAAATACAATGTTTTTGCCTGGCTTTTCGCAAAAGATTTCCCAGATTATCGTGAATAACCGGAACCAAAGCAGTACCGCCAAAACAAACGATATCAGAATCAAAAAATTCAGTTTCGAGGTAGTTGGGTGTATAATCCCAGGCAGCGCCAATGTTGTTGACAAATGTCCGCTCGCCATGCCTGTTATCGTAGTCAGGATCAGAAAAAACATCGGTAAACGGGCTTGCCTTTTCACCAATTTTCAGGTAATTTGTAATATCGAGCGGTGTTTTATTCACCAAATCGAATATGATTTCTGCTTTATCGTCATTTCCGGCGCCACCGAAAAACCGGACTTCAAACTGATCATCTGGAAGCATCTGTGCCACATGAATAAGCGAAACCAGTCCCGGACCTCCAAGATTGTAGGTCGAAGGAACAGATCCACCTGCAATTTCGGACAGGATTTCAGGATAGTTTTTTCCTGCAAACTGTTCCAATTCTTCGGTAAAAACCAGTCTGCCCGGACTTAATCCTCCATCGCCGTCTGACTTCGAGCGGTAATTCAAAAATGATCCGGAGTTAAAACTGACCTTTGGATACAGGTAATCAACTAATGCACAGCCGGTACCCGATATTCTTATTTTCCCCATTTAATTAGATCAAAAAAGAGTTAAGATTAAAGGAAATAAAAATAAGAAACTTCCTCCCAAAAAAACAAGCGGGAGGAAGCACTTACCAAACTACCTAACTAACAAAAAAAAGAGCGTGCTAAAGTAAACTAACCTTTTCTCCAACGAATGTAAACCAAAGTACATGCTCCTTCTCCTAAATTAATCACCTCATATTCTCCAAAACCGGCGGGAATCATGCAAGCCTGCCATTGATCCAGTTCGGTTTCCCATTCAGGATTTGTCAGTGAACGGATTTTCACTTTTTTCCCAACTGTTAGTGTAGGAATGTGCATAAATTTTCCGAAAGTATCATAAACGCCGCGGGTTGTAAAATGCAGACGTTCAATTTCGAAGGGCATTTCTTTGATCATCCGGTAGCGATCAATAGCATATTCTTTTGTCCATTTAATCACTTCAGGCTGACGGATATAAAGTTTTTCTTTCACATAGGCTTCGGTGCGCCACTTGTCATTATCAAATCCATGTTCAAGGTGCATGCTCATGGGTTTGGCGGTCATGGTTTTGGTGGTATCGTCCCACGAAGGGCGCATGAAATCATAAGTAAAGAATGAATATTCGGTTCCGCAAGGGCTGGCGCTGGTATCCATTTCAAGAACCATCTGGTTTCCACCATGACCATGAGTTGTTCCGGGTGGTATCAGGTATAAATCGCCCACATTACTTGGCCATATCTTGATAAAGTCTTTCCAGTCCTCGATGGGTTCCTGTTTATCCCACGATTCTCGGCACTTGCGTTCCCATTCTTCCAGATCGGCATCTTCCTTAAAACCCATCATGGTATTCGCCCCTTCGTATGCTTCGGCTACATAATAAGTTTCATACCGTCCGAGGGGTTCGTTAAAATGACGTTTCACATAATCGGTGCTTGGATGGCAATGAATTGGCATGCTGCTACGCTCCTGCGGCACAGGCTCAGGAAAGTACCCATCGTTTAACCAAACATCAAAAGGAATCATGCCCGGAAGGTTTTCGTGAATGTAGTTTCCGACAAAGTATTCTGCGTGTTCCAGCAGGTTTGTTACCGGCATATTAATCACGTAACTTTCACCAATATCAATTAAAATATTAAGTTCGGGACCGGCTAATTCGTTCCATGCATTGATTTCCAGGCCTTTTACATCAAATAGATCTTTGTGCCGGTAGGCTCCCCATGGGCCGGGCTGAAATATCTTTACTTCTTTCACAGGATATTTTACCAAGGTGCCAATAATCTCATCGAAAGCGGCTTTTGGAAGAAGTTTTACCTGTTTAGGGTCAGTTACATCCAGGTAGTAATCCATATTTTTGAATGCGAATGGCTTGTGGTTGTGCAACAGGTAGAAGTCGGTATAATAATATTCTTTCCAGAAAAAGTCCTTTTTGGGTTCGTCCTGACCAAAAGGAACGAGTTTGCCATCCCACATTTGCCACAACAATTGTTGCTGGGTATTGTCGGCATAAACCCGGAAATCATAAATATCGTTTAATTCGGCCACAGTTGATCCATATCCGTATACAATTACAAGGTCGGCATCTATTGTATCCTGAAGTTTATTTTTCAACGCTTCAACTTTCGATGCATCCAGAATATCCTCCATTTTCCCTCTGGTATTCGAAAAACCAAAACCTGGGTCATCAGTCAGAAACGGTTTTTTATAGGATTCGATTTCTTCCGGAGATTTAAGCACCAATGAGAATTTTTCGATTGAAACACGAATTCCCCCGGTAATTGCCTTTTGCGAAAAAGTTTCCACAATGACAGGCCAATTTACACCGTACCAGCCATCAATGGCAATAATTACCGGTTTGGAAGTTTTCGCCTTTTGAGATTTAACGATTTCCGCAACTTTCGCTGAAACCTCTGCGTTACCAGATAAGATTGAACGTTTGACATCCGGGCTTACCTTAATTTTATTTTCGGAATTTTTCCGATCTTCATACAATGGCATAATGATGTATTTTAGATTTTGAATTATACTATTTTCAGTTTTGTGAGCATCAGGTTTCCAAGTTCAGCCTGTTTCCCGCAGTTGACAATTTCCCCAAACATAAATCCAGCCAGCGAACGTTTACCGGTATAAACAGGTTCATCAATCAGCGAACGGATTCCGGCGCATCCAAAAATGAGGGAATCATTGGTGCTTATGAATTTGCGAAGCTTTTCAACAGCCTTTTCGGGCGAGATCAGGTTCAGCGAAAGTAAATTGTCTTTTGGCAAATTGGCGCCGGCAAACAAGTTCCCGTTTTTTATACTGCAATGCAAATTTCTTCGGTTATGATCACTGAAACAGAGTTTTTCGAAATTATCCGGTTCGATATCAAATTTGGCCTGCAAACTATGGTAACAGGTAACCGCATCGTGCCATCTTCCATCGGGTAATTCCCTAATACGGGTAATTTCCCTTTCAGAGGCGGCTTCAAATTCAAGCTGAAGTTTCGTGTCATCATAAATATTGAGGGTTTCAATCCGGAAGTTTCCTTCAGGAATAGCCAAAACACATAAATCAGCGGCTTCGGGCAACAATTCACCCGTGTGAATTTCTTCTGAAAAGGCAGCCCCGCCACCAATAAATTCAGTAGATGGCAGAATTTCAGCAGCACTTTTCAAAAACTGCTCAAAACCTTCGGCTTTGTTGAAGAATACTATCGTAATGGCGGGAGAAAAAGTAAGCTTTGAAATGGTTTTCAATACCTCATCGTAGCTCCCTTTGAAAACTTCGCCGTATAGTTTATGCTCCCAAACAGAATATGCACTCTGAGTTGAACTGGTACATTTTTCTTCCGACGAGAAACCATTTACTGAGCAACCGAATATCCCTGAATTTTCTTTGGGCTTGCTTCCTACATTACAAAATGCAATGGTATGTTCTGACATAAGCTGCTTACAAAAACATTGATGACCAAATAACTACTTCATTTTTAATACTGTCAAAATTAGGGCGCAGGAATCAGGATGTGTTTGTTATTTACGAATAAATATTTCGTTATTGCGAAGAATTCGTTATCCGAATAAACAAATTCTGCCCTTTGAAAAAGTTTACAATTCGACTATTTAAGCGGGTTATAGTATTTCTTATAGTCTCCATACAGTAAGTGCAATGGCTCCGTATCTTCTTCAATTTCAGCAAAACGACCTACCTTTTCATAAAAATGATTGTCGACATAATCGTCGTTTACACGGCTAACTTCGCCAACGAAAATGTTTCCTTTTCCCTTTTTGCCCCAGAATTTGTGGTAATTCCGCTGTGGCAGACAAACCGACTCGCCGGGAGTCAGCGTTAGTGTACCACCTGCTTTAATCTTTACTTTTACTCCATCCACGCTCAACAGCACATCGTTAACCTTATCCAGTTCATCATCCGGAAATGAATTCCAGAGCTGAATGACCAAATCGCCCCCACCACGGTTGATGATGTCTTCCATTTTTTGATAATGAAAATGGATTGGGGTAATCTGTTCTTCCAAAACGATCATCGCTTTTTCAGCGTAGGTTTTTCCAAATGGGTTCTTCAGGTCTTCGAGGCTGCCATTGCGGATAGTAAAAAGGAACAAACCAACTTTGTTGAAATCACCAGAACCAAAATCGGTAATGTCCCAGCCCAACTGTTGTTTGATAATCTCAGCAGATTCTTCTCCCTTCAATTTCCAGTCGTTGGGCGACCATTTGGCGAAAGGAGGCAAATAAAATTTGTTTTCTTTTTCAAGGAAGTGAAGTCCTTCCTGCATGATTTGGTTAATTTCTGAACGTTTCATAATGATTAGATTATAATATGATTACATGGATATTTTAATTAAATTGAAATTCCGTTTCGGGTCTGCTCTGACGGTTACGCCACAAAATTTTCAGGCTGGGGCTTTCAGGGATGAAATGAATGACCACTGCATTGCTGCCCTGGTTCAAATCAATGTCTGAAATAGTTGCTTTTGAACCATCCAATTTTAGCGACTGGTATGCTTTGCCATTTACATAAAGCATAACTGTGCCTTTACCAATCAAATCAAGCATGGTTTGCTGGCTGGGGTCGGGCCAACCGCCAACTACAGCCTGCAATTTGCGCGCTTTTTCAGTAAATACCTCGAAATAAATGATGCTTTCTTTACTATCAGCTAATAGCCCGATATCTCCTTCCGAAACTTTTTGCTTTTCCCAATTAAAACCATCATTCAAGCCTTGGTTACCAATATGTTCAGAGGCTACTTGTGGAAGACATTTGGCAATAATTTCGTTCAGTGTCGATTTTTCAGGATTTTTTATCACCCTTACATTTTCAGGAAAACCATTGCTGTTTTGCTTAACATCTGCTGTCTTTTCGCCATCAAACAGGTTTTTTGAAAATGACACATTCAGGTTTGCCAACAATTGCGACCAATAGGTTTTTGCTTTGGCATAACCGTTTTCGGAAAGCGGAACCTGGGTTACAATCAATTTACCCTTTCCTATTATGAAAACCATCATTCCTGAGGCACTTTGGCGCGGGCCGTTATAAAGATAATAGGTCACCAGCGGCATCCGAAGCCATTCCGAAGCACTGCCTTTGGTAAAAAACTCGCGCCAGCAACTTTGCGATTCGCTGGACAACAAGGATTTGCCTTGAGTGGAGGAAAACAGCCAATCACACATTTTATGGTTTTCCTTCCCTGATGTGTAGGTCATTTTATCTAACCAGCTGGTTTCCTGATTACTGATACCATTGAGTAATTCATCATTCACATCGCGAACCAGATTGTATTGTGGCCCAAGGTTTACTGGTTTCAAATCAATTTTCCACTCACCGGCAAGCCTGATAATCATGGTGCTGTCGAGGCTGTGGACCAGAAGAGTTGCACCTTCCGATACTTTTTTCATCAATCGTGCTGAAGCGTCAGAATCAAGAATGGTTTTGCCCGATGCCAGTAACACCAGGGCTTTATTTTCGTCAACGGTTTGAACGCCTAACGTCTGAACCGATTCTTTATCCTGTTGATTAAGCACCGCCAAACTGCTTGCTGTGGCCGGTTTCCATCCGGCTAAATAACTTAATATTTCATGAACTGTTTTCAGTGCTGAAGGATGATTTTCTATTTTTTCAGTTAATCTTAACTGAGAAACTACCGCGATACCTTTTCCGGAACGCATTTCGAAAAGTGGTGTCCAAAACAAGCCTCCGCTGCCAAAATCGCCAAATCCGTTATCGAGCAAAATGGTAGTATTTGTTGAAGTTGGCTTCCAGTATGGATTCGAAACTACCCATGATTCGGAATTGGTTTTTCCATAAGGATGGTTGCCCCAATAGGTGAAATCGTCGTCATTAAACTTATTCATTAATGGATGGTTGTATGCCCGGATGTGGGAAGTTTCAGAAGGTTTTGAATCAATGGTTATTTCGGGCATCGGGCTTTTTTCCTGCTCCATGATAAATATTCTTCCTCCCCTTTCCATAAACGATTTCAAGCTGACATTCTGGGTCGAACCAGCCTTAACACTGTTCTTTTCCAGAATTAGCAAGGAAGTGTTTTTTACCGACTGAATTGTATCTAACCGGTTGATATATTTAAAATTGACGCCATGGGCCTTCAAAAGATTTTTCATGGTTCCTGAACCAAAAACCAAACATTCGCCCAGATTCCAACCGACTGTTTTTTCTGATGCCGGAGTAATCCAAACTTTTCGCGAAACCGAATCAACAAGCGTTTTCCCTTGCATGAAGCGTGTTTTGATGGTGATTTCGGATTTTGCTTTTACTTTAATCGCCGGTATTTTCAGTGCTTCTTTCCATGTACCGGCGTTTTTTATTTTCTCAGAAATGGTTTTACTAAAAACCAGTTTGTCGGCCAGCCAGGTTTCAATGGTTAAACTTCCATCCATATCAGTTCCAAGGTCATTGATCAGCGAAACAGTATGAGGTGTTTCCTGATCATCAAAAACCTGGTTCAACCGTTCGCGCACATAAATGGCAAACGGGCGGTTGGCATATTTAATGATATTAAAACCTGCACCGGGCGTGTATCCTTTGGTTTCGGGCAGCCACCAGGTAAATTCAGAGCCATACGGAGCTGTTCGTAAAGGTTTTGCAAAGGGAGTAGTAAAATCATCCCATTTATGAACCGTTTCGGTAGGCGTAGGACGGTAATTGTCGTCGGTCGAAATATTCCATGGAAACATACAGGCCACTTCGTTCGACCGGGCTTGCAGGATAATGTCGCCAGCTTCCCGTGCAATAGCGGTGGCACATTTTTCGAACGAACCGAAAACGGCATCATTGCCCCAAACCAGATTGTCGATGGGTTGACCGAAATGCCACTTTCCGAATTCGCCCACGTGCAAAGGCTTGGTTCTATCCCAGAAATCTTCGCCTGTAACCTCCAAACCGTAATGCCTGCTCAGGATTTGTTGTTTACGTTCGTCCCAAAGCGAGGTGCTGCCATCGGAATAAGCCACGCGGGTTGGGTCCATGTCGTTGTAAACTTTCTGGATATCAGGCCCGTGTTTTATAACCTGATTGGTATTCCATCCCCAACGCACTTCGTTTCCGGTACTCCAAAAAATAATGGAAGGGTGGTTTTTATATAAACTCACAATGTTGTGCGCGTGGTCTTTGGCATTTTCCCAGTATTCGTCTTTGTCAACAGCTTGTTCGCTAAAAAACCAGGCTGATTCGAGGCAAACCAGAATACCCATTTCATCAGCCATATCGATCATCCATTGCGGATGTGGGAATGTATGTGTTCGGATGTAGTTCATGTTTAAATCTTTCAACATCCCAAACCATTGGCGTACATATTCGGGTCTGAAAAAATCGAAATGATCTTTGTGTCCCCATTCACCAAGAAGGTGCACAGGGCTGCCGTTCAGCATGATATTATGACCGTCGATCCAAACTTCTCTGAAGCCGAAGCGTTCGGTAAAAACATCTACACAGTTGTCCTTTTCTTTCAGGCTTAAGTTCAGGTAGTACAATTGTGGATTTTTTGGCGACCAGGGGATGTAACCTGCCCATGGCTGTACTTTGGTGATTTCTTTTGATTCGTTGGGTTGGAGCGTAACCACGGCATCGGAAAAGGTAAGGTGCGCTTTATCTTTCGTGGAAACCGTAATTTCGGGCGTTAGGGTAATTGGTTTGTTTCCGGTGTTACGCAATGAATAAATTACGGTAAGTTCATTTTTGCGGGTGCTGGTGCGGATGGTGAGGTTCTCAACCCTGGTTAGCGGCTTTTCTTCGAGAAAAACATCACCCCAGATGCCAAATTGCGAAGTCATTTGGTCACACCCAATATTTACAAATGGCCGACCGTTTTCATCGCGCTTGTAATCAGTAACATAAACTGCAATTTCGTTGTTCCCGGGTTTTATGGCTTTTGTAATATCGTGGGTGGAAGGCAATGTTCCTTCTTTACGGTGCCCCACTTCAACGCCGTTGACAAAAATCCATGATTCGCGCAAAATGCCATCGAATCGCAAAAAATAATTATGGTCTCTTTTAATCAAAGGAACTTGCAAATTACGCCTGTACCAGGCGGTATTGGTCGAATCCCATTCCGATGGGAAGTTGAAACTATACGAGATACGAAATTTATCCCATTCGGCACTTCCGATTTTATCCTCGAAGTAGGTCGGGTTACATTTCCATGAACCAGGAACAATCATTCCACTTTTTAACCAGGCATCCACCGGAATTTTTCCGGGTTCGCTGTATTTTTTACCTGCCTTGGTCAATACCGGTTGAAAATCCCACCAGCCATTGAGGCATTGTTGTGGGCGAAATTCATTAACTGATTGTGCTTTAAGCAAACCAATGCTGATAAAGACAATCATTAAAATGCTGATTACTCTTTTATTTGTCATATTTCTATTTTAATAAACCTCGATATTAGAAGTTGATAATTAACCTTATTATCATTCTTTAAAAGCTAATAATTCATTTATTCCACATCTAAATCCACAATCCTCATGCTATGCGGCGGCATGTTTTCAACCACGATCGCATTGTTTTGTAAATTAACGGTTTGCCTGTGGATGAAAGGTGTTGCTTTCCATTTCAAATCGGATTTAAGTTTCAATTCATCCAGTGAAATAGTAACCGTTTCGGCATTGTCGCTCCAGTTATAAATCCCGACTTTGTGCTGAGGTGTTTTACCATCGTTGTAGCTAACCAAATAGGCTTTTATGGAATTGTTATCGTCGTATGCGACAAAATGCCGTTCAGGGATCCGCGGACCTTGATTTGTCCATAGTGAATCCACTATGCGGCGCGATTCGGGACTCCATTGTGATGTCAAATCGGATGTGAGAAAAATTCCTCCTATTAGCGCAACCGAGCCTGTGAGCAGAAAGTTCTCTTCATCGTTCAAATTGGTGTTTTCTTTTCGCATAAAAAACACATCCGGGTCGGCTTGATACCAGATCCCATTTACATTCGCCCGAGAAAGCAATTCACGCAGGTTACTCTGAACAGTATTCCAGTTACCACCTATATCGCCGCCAATTCTCAGAATATCCACATTTCCAAGTGGGTAACGTTCCGCATAGCCAACACACGCATTGATAAGGATATTGGGCCCGGTTGATTGACGGAGAAGCGCATATAAATCTTTCAACGATTCGAATTGGGTCTTCTTTCGGTTATAAGCCACACGTGCGGTGGATATTCCATAAGTAAAATCGACCTTGAAATATCGCCAGCCATCGCCAACAGCCTTTTTCATAATATCTGCGATAAATGCTTTTGAATCTGGCCTGTCAATTTCGAGAAAATAGGTTTTGTTGCCTTTGTTGCCCTTTGCATCGACCGACCACCCCCAATTTGAAAAAATTACCGCATTATCTCCATTGGGCAAATGTTGCAGCATTTCGTGATGTGATTTTGCAATGGGATGGATATCACAAATGGCAGTTGGCGCGAGCCATAAACCAGGAATAGAACCTGTCTCGGTAATTTTTTTTGGAATGTTTTTCCACTCCTTTTCAAAGCGCTTATTGGGACCCCAGTTGCCGGGCATTACCTGGAAACCATCGTCAATCTGAATGGTACGTCCACCCAAAGGGATTGGCATTTTGGAGAACTCCTCATTTGCCTGCAAAATATCCTGAGCATTTACATTTTGATACTTCTGATACCATGAACAGTAGCCCACCAACGGATTCGCCTGTGGCTTAACATTGAATTCTTTGGCTGTCAACTTAACCCAATAACTCATGGCCGTTTGCCAGTCACCGGCATACACAATAAATTTTTCGAGTATCCTTACCGAATCAGGCTCAAGAATCACATTGTCAAGCAGAACTCCGGAATAAAATTGCGACGGCTGCACCTGCGTTTTGAATCCGATTTCACCAAAGGCAGTACCTGGGCCGGTATAACCCATAAACCAGCCAAGCTTGTTTAAAGCAGGTGCAAAAATGCCGGCATCGTGCGAGGTCGACCAGTTTTCTTCGTCGTGAATGGGATTTGACAACATGGGAAAATCGACACCCCAATGCTTCCAAAGCTTTTCATTCAGCGTTCGCGAAGAAGGAACATTATCCGTGTTCTTGTGAATTCCAAAGCTGGTATAGGAAATAAAATTGCTCTTGTTATCGTCCACAATACCTTTCAGGTAGTGAAATCTGGCCATTTCTATTATCCTGGCGCTTTTGTTTTTAATGCTGCCCGAAAACTCATAAATATTATCGTCGAGTTTCTTTATGATAATTGTGGCATCAACGGGACCTACCGGGCAGATGAGTTTTGTTTCCGTTTCGGAAATCTTTGCATTTTCGATGGAGGAAGCTTCGTCTTCAGTCCATTTTCCTTCTCCCTCGATACGCCATGCAAAATAAGGTTTGCACTCGCTAAAACCGCCCAAACCATCAGCTTTCAATCGGATAGCATTGTTTGCAATGGTCACTACTATTTTGTTTTTTTCGGGTGAAACAAACTGATCGGAGAAACCGGAATTGGTCGTATCGCTGCAAGACTGCAATATTCCCAGCAAAAAACAAATAGCGATAAAACTTTGATTAGTAATTCTTTTCATAGACTCAATTGCGTTGAAATTTTTAAACAAATCTATCCTGAAATCCACGGGAACATGAGAATCCTCCAAATAAACGATCAAAGATCCCGATTACTAAAAGCAATTCATTCACTATTTGCGAATATTTGTTTTGCTAATGCGAAATAAGAAATATAAGATTGCCTGCCTAATGAAATATATTTCGGAATTCAATTGGAGTCATCCCTTTTCGCTTCTTGAAATAGCTTGAAAATGAGTTAGGTGAGTTAAATCCCAAAGAATAAGCAATTTCATTCATTGGCAATTTGGTAGATATTAATTTTTTACATACTGCATCAATTCTAATCCTGTTTATTTCGTCAAGAATACTGCGATCAAGCATTTTTCTAAAACGAATTTCTAAAATACGCCTTGAAAGAAAAGTCGCAGCAACTACATCATCAACCGAAATCTGTTTTGATTGGGCATTTCCCAAAATATACTGAAGCGCTTTTTTAACTTCAGTGTCGCTTACTGCTATCACTTCAGTAGAAAGCCTTGAAATAATGCTGAAATTAGTACCAATAATATTTGGAATTTCACTCACTCCTTCATCTAAAATCAATTTAATATTTCTTGCGATTTCAAATCCAATAGCTTGAGGATTTTGATCTATTGACGACATTGGAGGATCGTATAAATCACAAATAAATTCATCATTGTCAACTCCTAATACAGCAATATCCTGTGGAATCCGTATTCCGGCAACTTTTGATGATTCAATGATGTGAATACCAAACTCATCTGAACAGGCCATGATCGCGATTGGCTTGGGTAGTTCTTTCAAACATTCGACAAGATGTTCGGGATTATTTTGCCATTCATGGTCAAGCAATGCTTCAATTTCAATACAATTCAACTTTAATGATTCAACTGTTTCCTTAAAAGCTATTTTTCGATTCTTAGACCAGAAAATTTGATCATTACCGTAAAATGCAAAATTCTTGAATCCTTTATCAATTAAATATTTAGCGCCAAGAGTTCCGATCAAATTATCATCCGCTATAATATTGATTACTCCTTGAGCTAATTTATAGGAAGGTGTTACAAAAACCGGAATTCCCCAGGTTGTAATTTCATTTTTTAATGGATTATCATTCATAACAACAAAATCAGGATTCCATAATTTCATTTTGTCAACCAATTTATTCGCCTCATCAGGAACAGTATAAGTTGGCGCTTCAAGGAAAAATTCCCAAACGGGAAAAAATCTCGAAAATTTGACAATACCACGAATTAATCCACGATCGTACGATCCCGATTTATCAAGTAATAAAGCTATTCGAATTCTATTTTCTTTCATGACTCCTTTTTAAAAATTTTATAACTCCCTATTCTTGATCCAACCAAATCTACTTTGTCAATTGAAATTCAGAAAGCAGTTTTATCTTTGTTACATCAGGTAGAAACGAAAGAAGGCTCTGTTGACGGGCAATCTTTCAGGAATAACCTGATTCTGTGAGAATTGGTTCTTGTAAAAAACTGCCTGGACTTTTAACTGGCATTCTTTTAATTATTAATATTAATAAAAGTATGGCGCGAAGCGACAAATCAGACCGCTTTTTTTTAATATGAAGCTGAAATACATCTCTAAATACCCAGACTTGTTTTTTATTACGATTATTAATCGAAGAATGTATTCAAGCCTTTAAAGACCTATTTACCACTTTCAATTGGACGAATGCAAATGTAATCACGTTTAACTGTTCCCCAAATCTGTTCAGTTAATATTATCTGTTGCACGTCCTCCTCTGTAATTCATATGTTTTACAAGAGAAAATGCGACCTTCCCTAGGCAAAAACCGACCTGGTAAAACGTTCAAATGCCTAACTTGTGAAATCATGGAAGGGAAATAGAGAAATTTACGAATATTGCAATTCCATAACTGGGCAATTCCATGATAAAGTCTACGTTGATGGTTTTTATCAATGGAGAGCCTTATTGAGTTTTATGTCAATTGTAGAGAAAGGTTAAAAGCATAAAGGTTAAAATGTTCCTGACCGAAATTATTTTCTGAAAGAAATCCAGAACGGGTAATGTTCTAATGATATTTATTTAGCGTATTATTGATTGGGGGAAAACTATATTTTCTGACACCATTTCAGGCTGAAATTCTGAACAAAATCGGATATGGGAAACCGTTTGTCCGGAAAGTTATTATCGTATCGAATAAAACCGTAAAATTGGAGAACGAAATGTTTGAGAACGAGATTTGGTTTTACCATGTCACCCGGCTCAAATAAGGAAAAACAACCAAAAGAATTAAAGGCGATTTTTGATCGAATAATTAACCTGATAACTAATGAATTCAACCAGTTGGAAAATTTTAGTACGAAACTTATTGAAGCACAAATCACTCTCACTAATTAACATTTTAGGGCTGGCAGTGGGTCTCGCTTCCTCTATTCTGATTTTAATGCACGTGGCTCACGAATACAGCTACGATAAGAACTGGGAAAAAGCTGATAATATTTATCGAATCAGTTACAAAAAGTTGCAGAATGGTTCGGTAAGTTTTAACAGTGCCCGCTCGTTGGGTGGAATGGCTCCGGTTTTAAAAGAGAAAGTACCCGAAGTGATTGGGAGCACACAGCTTTTTAAAGATGTGGTGACGGTTTACAATGATGATAACCAAATTCAGGACATTCAAATGTTGTTACTGATTCAACATTTCAAAATGTATTCAAACTCGACTATATTGATAAGAAAACCGACAATCCGTTAATTCCGCTCTATTCTTCGGTCATTTCGGAATCAGCGGCATTAAGCTTGTTCGGAACCACTGATGCTGTTGGTAAATGGTTCAAGGTATGCCAGGGATGGCGATTTTGTGTGACTGGAGTTTTTAGGGACATACCATCAAATTCACACATTTCTTTCGATATGTTACTGAGCTGGCAAACCTATTACCATTATTTTCAGAACTGGGATGATGTAACTGGCTCTGAGGTCATTAAAAATCCTAAGGCATATATCCAGAATAAGCAGGTAACGAGCTGGGAATATGGATATAATGGATGGTATAGCTATCTTCTTCTACAACCGGAAGCAAATCCGAAGCAAATTGAATCGAAAATTGCCAGGATCGCGGTTGACTACACCAAAAAAATTACTCAAAATAATGGAAAGGCCGAGTTTCAGCTACAGCCCATCAAAAGCATTCATCTTAATTCAAACCTTGAAAATGAAATCAAGCCCAACGGCGACCACAATTCGGTTATAGCAATGGTGTTCATTGCTTTGGTTATTCTCGTTATAGCATGGATTAACTTTTTGAATATCACGCTGATCAGGGCAGTAGAACATGCCAAATCAATTGGATTGCGGAAAATGGCAGGGGCGACTAAAATAAATCTTGTGTATCAATTCCTTGTCGAAGCGATTATCACCAATCTAATTAGTGTTATACTCGCACTTGGGTTGGTATTTCTCCTGAAAAACTGGTTCTCATCGGTAAGCGGTTTGCCAATTGTTGTATCAATTGGTTGGAATTATGCCTTTATTTTAATTGCAATTATCGTGGCAGGTATTTTGATTTCAGGATTATACCCGGCGCTATTCCTTTCTTCGTACAAAGCCATCGATTTATTCAAAGGTATTCATACTTCGGTTACAAATTCGCTTGATCTGCGCAAGTTTCTGGTTGTGGCACAGTTTGCTGCATCCATTTTCCTGATTGCCGGTGTAATCACTGTTTTCAAGCAAATTAATTTCATGAAAACCCGCGATTTGGGCGTAAATCTCGAACGAACGTTGGTTTCTTTTTCGCCTCCAACTCAAATTGGTCGTCCGCAGCGAATAAGCAAGCTGAACACCTATAAGGAAATGATCATGCAAACGCCCGGCGTTGAATTTATCACAACCTCCTCGATTCTACCAGGAAAGGAAATACTATGGAAAATGCAGGATGTCAGAAAAGTGACTGACCAGCCCTATATGACAAATCTTTTTGCATATGCAAACATCGATTTTGATTTTATTCAAACCTTTAACCTTCATATAGTTGCAGGACGGGGATTTTCGAGAGCGGAAAATGAAAGCAATAACACGATGATCGTGAACGAATCAGCGATGAAGCAGTTGGGCTATTCAGATCCATCATCAACTATAAACTCATTCGTAAAGGTTGGAGATAAAGCATTTAAGATCATTGGAGTTATGAAAGATTACCACCACGAATCGCTCAAAAAAGAAATTAAGCCCATTCTTTTCTTTTACGGGTACAACTGGATGTCAGACATCGGGTATTATTCCATCAAGTTAAACTCTGCCCATTTGAAACAAACGATCAGCCGGATTGAAAAAATCTGGAAACAGACCTATCCTGAAGATCATTTCCGGTACTTCTTTCTGGATGATGAATTTAATGCACAATACAAAACCGATCAGGCATTTGGCCGGGTATTCACTTTGTTTACCTTTCTGGCCATTTTCATTGCAACTATCGGCCTTTTTGGACTTTCAGTATATTCAGCCAAGCTACGAACCAAGGAAATCGGGATTCGAAAAGTAATAGGTGCACGAATTCTGGAAATACTTGTAATGCTGAACCGCAATTTCATAAAATGGGTTGTTATAGCCTTTGTAATTGCCACTCCACCGGCCTGGTTTATATTGAATAAATGGCTCGAAAACTTTGCCTACCAAACCAATTTAAGCTGGTGGGTTTTTGCCCTGGCTGGATTAATATCAATAATTATTGCAATTACTACCGTGACATGGCAGAGCTGGAGGGCGGCAACGAGAAATCCAGTGGAGGCAATAAGGTACGAATAATAATCTTTCAAAAACAGAATATGAAAAAAGTACAGAATAAGACTGGTCGATTTAAAAGCAGGTTAATCCTTAAAATCCTGACTGTTACAATCATCGGATCATTTGCATTTGCTCAGGTATTTGCGCAGCAAACCACCAATAAACCTGAACGTGAACAACAATTTATGGACATGGGCTTTGGTATGTTTATCCATTGGAGCATGGATTCGCAGGTAGGGGCCGTAATCAGCCACTCAATGTCCGGAGCTTAGATGATTACCTGGACCGTTTTGTGAATGAATTACCTAAAACCTTTAATCCTAAAAAGTTTGACCCCGAAGAATGGGCCGTTTTGGCAAAACTGGCAGGTATGAAATACGTGGTTTTTACCACCAAATACCATTCAGGTTTTTGCATGTGGGATACAAAGACCAAAGGTTTTAACATCATGAATACACCGTTTAAACGTGATGCAACAAAGGAAATATTTGATGCTTTCCGCAATCATGGCATTGCTATCGGAGTCTATTTCTCGGCCGAAGATTTTCATTTGTTATATCAAAAGCATATCCCGATAGGCAGACTGCAACATCCGCAACATTTTCCGGCAAATAGTTCGGATCTGATGGCATTGGATAGGGCACAACTGAAAGAATTGCTGACTAACTGCGGCAAAATCGACCTGATCTTTTTTGATGGTCCTGCCGACGGACTGAAAGAATATGCATGGAAACTTCAACCCGATATTATTGTTACCCGTGGACAAACGCAAACACCAGAACAAAATCTACCCGACAAACCCATTCCCGGTCCATGGGAAGCTTGCTTTACCATGGGAACCGACTGGCAGTACAAACCCACCAACGACCTGCACAAAAGTGGTATGGAAATTATCAATATGCTCATAGAAGTCAGGGTGAAAGGTGGTAACCTGTTGATGAACGTTGGCCCGAAACCCAATGGCGAAATTCAAATTGAACAGGAAGCACATCTCAGGGAACTTGCTTTATGGAACCTTGTCAATCAGGATGCCATACACGGCATCCGTCCGTGGGAAATAACAAAAGAAGGCGATGTCTGGTTTACTAAAGCCAAAGACGGAAATACTGTTTATGCCTTTATCCCTGCAGGCGAAGCATGGAAATACGGAACAAGAAAAGAGTTTGTATTTAAGTCGATGATAGGAAGCGAAAAGACAAAAGTAAGTGTATTGGGTTACGGCAGTGAGTTGGTCGAATATAAAAGTGGATTTGATACCTCAGTATCCGTAGCTCCAACAAATATTGGATTGGTCATTAGTGCTGTTAATGGTCAGCGGCTGTATAACAATAACAAATGGCCTAATCCGGTTATTTTAAAAATTGAAAAATGTAACATTCAATGCTCCCAAACAGATAAAGCAAGAGAAAAGTAAAATTGATGGGGCGAAATAGCTTAAGCAGACTATTCATGTTATAGAGAACAGTTTATAATTTCATGAATTGTATATCCTTTTTAGATGGAAACTGGGATGGCTTTCAACTCAAGTCTTCAAAAATTTAATGTTAAGCAAAACATGGAAAAAATAATCACTGATGCTGTTTATAATACGGCACTCCTAAGAATAGAAGAACTCTTACCCTTCGTTACTGACGAAACGCCGATAAACGACTGCAAAGCCATTGAACTGAAAATAATGTCTGATATTGTGATCGAATACGAGGAGAACCATTTCCCAATCGGCAACCCTTCGCTTGCAGATTATGTTATGATGAGGTTGGAACAAGAGTCTATATCACAACGCACATTTGCAAAAAAAATTGGTGTTTCGCCCTCGCGTGTAAGTGAGTATCTCAGCGGCAAAAGTGAACCCACCCTAAGAATAGCTCGGAACATCAGTAAAATACTTAATATTGAGGCTTCAATCATTCTTGGAATTTAATTGTTTTCTAACCTAATGCCTGGTTCGTACGGTTTTTAGTATTTTCTGTTGTACTAAAATTAGTTTAACGTGACAATTGGCTTTTATATATCTGTTATTCACCGCTTTGCTTTTCCTTCCTTTAAACGCTCACGTTCTAACTTTTCAGCTGCTTCCCTGATTTTCCGTTCATAGTCATCCACTACTTTGCGTATTTCTTTGATCACCTTTTTATCCCTGTTGTATTTAAAGATATTTTCAAGTTTGTAGAGATCTTCAGGGGTTATTCCATTTGCCGTTTTGACATAACGATACTTGATATCATTATCATTCAATCGGTTAATCTTCTGTATTTGATAAATATTTCCGGTTAAAGATCCTAACAGGACGAAAAGAAGGACAATAAAAGTAACCATCACCTTTGATGACTTTAGGTCAACAACATAGTAATGACGTATAGAGTTGTCTTTTTTTGAGTTGTCGATTCTTTGTTTAAGTTCTTCAAGATGGGAAAGAACGTACTTTTCGGATTCCCTGTCTGTTTCTGACATCTGATTTAATCTTTTTTGGATCCCTGATAAATAGAGTGGTATTTGCCGGATTGTTTTCACTTTCTCCCACGGATATTCCATCCGGGGTAAAAGAACGGGATTTTGCAATTCCTCGCTCAGGAATTTAAATAAACGGTTCTGAATCAAAGTTGGCAAATGATGGTGCTGACTTCAAAAAGGCACGTTTTTATCAGGAGATTTAAATCCTATGCAATATCATTGAATAAACCAATTAAAGGTATATTGGATGTTTAGTTAGACTCCCCTTCGACAGAGATGGCAAGGGGGTTTTGCTACTTTGGCAGATTAGAAAGGTTTCTTAAAAAAACACTTTAAATACTTCCTTGATTATAAATATTTTGAGATAACATGATTATTGCTCAGGTATTGAACGAGATATACATCTTCACCATTGGAAGAGTAAATAGTGAAAAAAACATACCATTGTGTTTTTTTGTTTTTGTGGAAGCGAGAGTAGTATAAATTTTTGCCAAATTTGTTGAAATATGTTGGCGCAGGTTTCCTCTGGCACTTTGGGAGGGTGTCCCTGATTTCATAGATCAATTATCTAACATATTGAATAGCAGAATTCTCAAATCCAAAATATTCTTTTTCGTAGAGAATTTCTTCCATTTCCTGAAAACAAGACCGTACCAGCGGGGAAAATAGTACTTTCATTCTTTTCCCTTTCTGCTGAACATTTTCCTTATGTCTTCTTCTATTCCAATAAGTAATTCTTCAGCAGAAATGGCATTAGCAATGTTGACATCAGGTGATAACCTTTCCTGTTTTGATAAAACAAAGGTTTCCGTTCTACCACGTTGTATTACCACCGTTTCATCTTTGGCCAGATCGAGGTATTTTTTCATATTGTTGCGTAATTCCGCCGAACTAATTACTAACATCGCCAGAAGGTTTTAATGTACACTATAGTATACAAAGATAAAATATTTCTTGAAATTTGGTAGCCAAAGCATTTTATCTGTTATTCATCGTTTTGTATTTCCTTCCTTTAAACGCTCACGTTCTAACTTTTCGGCTGTTTCCCTGATTTGTAAATCTTCGATAAGTGAAATTAGTTCCTCTGGATCAGAAGTTGAATCAGTCTGGTTATCTGGAATTGTCTTTTTGCCCATTTCATCTACCTTTTGTATTAATTCTTCGAATAGTTCATAGACTGCTGAAGAATCCATTTTGCTCGTACCCATAAGTATTGAGTTTTAAATTGCTTAAAATCTGTACCCTTTTTTCTTCTTTCGTTTTTTGGCTTCCAACCTAAAAATTTCTGCCTGATTTTCATCATAGCCGGATGAAGGTTTTAGCATATCAAATATTCCACCCAAGGTTGAAGCTGCTTTTTCAGTGACCGAAGATAATTCCATGTTATCATGCCATTGATCTTGTACCGGTTGGTGTTTTTGAGCCTGTTGCAACCTCACATTTTGCTGTAACCGATAATTGATTTTGGAATAGCTGCAGGTCCTGTCAATTTTGGAACCGTTGAACTCATATCCATTCTTTCCAAACCGGACTCCTTGTATTTTGTCTGTACCTCCGTTATTTCGGAATTCGGTTGTAATACCCGACTTGAGTAGCTCTGTTTTTAATTCCTGCCAGTTCCGGCATTTAGATATAGCGGATTGCAGCGCATGATAAATTTCGTATTTGGTTTTATCGGGTTCTTTCAAACGATGCTCCTTTACATTCTCTTTCCCTGTTGCAATATAAAGGCAATGCTTTTTTGTAAGTTCCATGCAAATCTTTACGTTCCGCAACTTTTCGTTTTTGTCAGAAATCCGTTTCCCGTTGTTATCAATCCGGTTTATCACCATGTGAATATGAGGATGATCAGTGTCGTGATGACGGGCAATGATGTATTGCGTATCCTTGTATCCCATCTTTTTCATGTATTCCTGAGCGACATCAACCATTAATCGATCCGTCAACCTGCTTTTATCCTGAACTGAAAAATCCAGCGAGATGTGGGCGACTGGTTTTGATATATTTGGATTCAGCTTATGCTGGACAAGGAAACTATGGATAATGGATTCCTTGTCTTTCAGTCTTACTCCTTCAGCATAAATCAACCGGGCATTATCTTTGTCAAGGATATAGCTCACTGCACCCCGGAACCCATGTCCCTGTACAATCTTAGCA
>Ga0209511_1001131_pt1 | contig 24385 bp, 17 predicted proteins | sample SSSSmetaG_FD_184141 | JGI IMG/M metagenome (GOLD analysis project Ga0209511, IMG submission 184141) | Glacier valley bacterial and archeal communities from Borup Fiord, Nunavut, Canada, to study Microbial Dark Matter (Phase II) - ​SSSS... | ecosystem: Environmental > Aquatic > Freshwater > Ice >... | reverse complement strand
GCTTCATCTGAGATCAGTATTACCCATTCTGATTTACCATACCGAACAGGTGCTGGTCCAAGTAGCTTAAAATCACTGATCTGGGCAAAAATAAAATTCCCGGTACCCAGTATCAGGAAAAAAGCAATGACAAATTTTTTCATTTTTTTAATAAAATCGAAAGGTCTGAAAAATTGCAAATAGAGCTAGTTAAAAATTACCTTGATCCTTTTAAAAACGGAACCTGGTATGTTTATTTATCTGAAAAAATTGAAAACTCAAGATTTGATTTTTTCAAACAAAAATTCTTTTGCCGACATAGTTTTCACGAAATTCTTTTGGAGTAAGACCTTTTTTACTTTTAAACAACCTGTTAAAATTTGCCATATTATTAAAGCCACATTTAAAAGCTATTTCAGCCACTGAATTAGATGTATCAATGAGCATTTTCGAAACATGGCCAAGGCGTATTTCATCCCTGCTTTCTACAAAACTAAACCCTGTTCTCTGTTTTATAAAACGGCTGAAAGATGTTTTTGTCATATGTGCAATTGCGGCAACATCGCATAAAGTAATTTGCTTTGAGAAATTAGTATTCATGTATTTAAAAACATTCTCAATGCGCCGGCTATTTGAATTGAACTGGTCTACTGTAAAAGACAGATCAGATAGTAACCTGACATCTCTATAAAGTGACATATCATGAATGATCGACAGTAATTCAAGTATTGAATCAAACCCATTTTTATGTTCGAGAGCAAGAATACGAGGAGCGATACTTTCTATGGCAGCCTTCTGGAACATTAATCCACGTTTTGAATTTTCAAACATATTTCTGATGTTGACAAGTTCATTACGGCTTAGAAACCGCTCGTCAAACAGATCTTTATGAAACTGAATAGTTACCTCCTTGATATGCTTGCTTTTGCAATGATGGGTAAACCAGCCATGGGCAAGATTTGAACCTACGCAGACCAGTTCACAATCATCTAGTTCACCAATATGATCACCCACGATTCGCTGGGCACCTGCAGCATTTAAAATAAGATTGATCTCCATATCTTCATGATTATGAAGAGGAAAATTAAACTCGGTCTTTTCGCGTGAAAAAACAGTAAAGCAATCGTTTTGAGTTAATGGTGTAATTTCCCTTACAATATCCATGGTTAAACCTATTTCAATTCAAAGCTATATTGTACCAGTGTAATTCACCTACAAAAGAAACCGTAATAGCTGCTATTGTGAGTCTAAAAATATGATTTAAAGAAAATTTTTCAATGATTTACAAATTACTTGACATCAATGTCAGGAGCACTGATATAAAAGTACCATCCAGAAATTTGCTTTTAGGTGCTGATTAATTCTTTTAAAGAAAATTTGATAGCAAAACAATGCGGAGCAATACTGAGATATGGCAGTTTGTAGAGATAATGTAATGTGTTGAAATTAGGGTTTGACCCTGGTTGACAGTATATTTATGCTACATGAAGCCATTTAAAACAGTACTTAAAAATCAGAGAGCACTTCTACTGATATGTCTGTTTTCTTTGATCATCCAAAGCAGTTTTTGCCAGACAAAACCGGCTTTAGTGATTTTTAAGTATAAGAACAGAAAATTGTGCTTTGATAGTGTATTTCAGAAAAACAGGTTAATACGGAAAAGTCAGGTTCAGCAGGCTGCTCATAACTGGCTAACGGAAACATTTGCCGGAACGCCTATAAAAAGCATTTATGACCAGCAGCATAATAGCATCTATGTGGGTGATGCAAGAATAAAAATATTAACGGGATATAATTCCGACTATTACTGGTTAAGATTTCATTGTAACCTGGCTGCTAAAGACAGCACCTATTCGTTTGGTATAACCGATATCTATGAAAAGCCAATTGAGAAAGGTATTACAAACGATTATTCTAAACTTGAATACAGATACTGGGATTATTCACATCTGAAACCCTGGACTAGAGATGACCAGCAAGTTTTTCAGGGTCTGCATTCTAAAGTAAACAGACTTGAAAGTTCGCTTAAAGCTTGAATTAAGTTAGTCAAAATTGAAAAGTCACTTTTTAGCGTTTTGGCACTCTACTCTAAAAACGTGGAAGATGACCATGTAGATTTTGCAAATACGGCTATCCACTTTTTTTCGGCCCTTGCAAACCAGCGTAATTTTAGTTTTGATACCCGTTCAAACTGGAAAAAACTGACTGAACCAGCGCTAAAAAACTACCAGCTTGTAATGTGGCTCGATGACTTCCCACAATTAGCAGTTCAGCGCAGTGGGTTTGAGAATTATATGGAATATGGGGGTACATGGTTGAGTTTTCATGTTTCAGCCTATAATGATACGGATACAAAGTGGCCATGGTTTGTACAATTTCTTGGTGGTGCTGTTTTTTTTGATAACAATTGGTCCCCTCTACCTGCAAAAATGATTGTTGATGACAATCATCATCCGGTAACCCGGCATATGCCAAACAAGTTCATTGCATCAATGAATGGTATGGATGGAAACCTAACCCAAGTACAAATAAAAATGTAAACGTATTGGTCACACTTGATCCAGCCCTTTACTGTGGTCAGGCACGCAAACGGGCAGTAAACCTTAGCGCCCGTTTTCATAAAATCGGCTCTTTCATTGCCGATGATCATGGCCGCCCCTTCTGGCATGCTTCGGATGCCCGCCAGACTTTCGGATATCGCCATCGAATCATAAAACGGTACGTACTCGGCGGTAACGGCCCTGTCAGAACCGTAAACTAATGAGGTGCATATTTCTCTAAATTCCAGATTTTTTCAGAAACATCGGCATTGATAAACTGTTTTTTGAAATCTTCTGAGTTTTTAAAACGCAGTTGTGGAATAGTGCGGCTTTCAACGTATACTTCAAAAGAATAGGTTTCAAAAGGCCAGGGATCTACTGATAGTCTGTTTGCCTCGATGTGGATGAGCTTATACGGCTTATGATCAGGACCTTTGCTGATTTCAACTGCTCTGGATTCAGGCTGTATATAATGCTGACAAATCAGTAAAGACAATGCATCACACCATTCAAGCAGATCATAATCTTTCTGGGCTTCGCTGGCAGTAATACCAAGCTCACCTCTAAACTGCCTGATATCTCTCGAAACGCTGGTCATCAGTTTCAATGCGCTAAGATCATTCTTAACTTCTTTGCCATAAACAAATTGCAAATGCATCAAATTAAGGATAGCAATATAGCGGCTCTTGCTAATTGAAAATTCATACGTACGCTTACAATGATCAAGATCAAATCTGCGCATATCAAAGTTGAAAGGGCCACCAAGTTCTGTTAACAGATCATCACGTTCTAATTCAATCTGAGCATCATCATGCTCAGCAATCGCAAGCATCGTTTCAAGCCATCGGCGTGATCGGTCTTTGACCCTCCAGTTCGAAGCTATCTGGGCGGCGAGCAAACCATGGGTACGTTGAGTTATAATCTCCCAACCCTTATCAGTATATGTTACAATCATTGATGTATCTACAATGTTCAAATTGAATAGACACAAATTCCGCCAATATAGGTTGATGTAACATGAATATTAACTAAGTCTGAAATTCCTATATTTAATGGGTTTTTATCAAGAAAGGCCATATCAGCGTACATACCCACTTCGAGCGCTCCTTTCATACCATTACTATACTCGGCCGCAGCCGATCCAACAGTATAGGCAGTTATTGCTTCTTTTAAAGTCACCCCTTGTTCAGGAGAAAATAAATAACCTGCCTGATCCTGACGTGTAATGGCTGTTGCCATATTCTGAAATGGATTCAAGTCTTTTACAACCGGGGCATCTGTTGAAAAGGCTGTTACAATATTACGCCTGATCAACGTTTTTATCGGCAAAAGCAAATTCAAATAAGAAGTATCAAGACTCTGTCTGAAATTCAATCCTAACTCATGAATGAAAATTGGTTGCATGATTGCCATAGCCCCAATTGCCTGAATACGATCAATATCTTCAGGGTGGGGGAGTTCAAGATGCTCAATCCGATTCGGCCTGACCCCTGGGAATTGCCTGAAAGCCTTTTCATAAACTGTCAGCACTTCATCTATGGCCAGATCACCTATAGCATGAATTGCCATCGTAAAGCCCTGCTCCTGGGCATTAAAAACCAGTTCCTGTAGTAATAAGGCTGGAATTCTCAGAATTCCGAAATTTAACGGGTTACCCGTACTATTCATATAGGGGCGTTTCAATGCGGCAGTCTGACTGCTAAGGCCTCCGTCAGCAAATAGCTTTGCAGTCTGCACCCTTAAATGTGCAGATTCATATAAATCAGGTAAATCTTTGGGTTCAAGACCCCCATCGGGTAATAAAATCGGGATTGCATTGACCCTAAGTCTGAGCTTACCTTGTTTATTCAGAGACTGATAAACCGAAAGCAAACGAGGATGTACAGCTGGGTCGGTGGCAGAAGTAATGCCGTAGCTAAACAGCGTTTCTTCAGCAGCTTTTATCATCTGCATATATTGATCGTCACTATACGGGGAAATAAAGGGTGCTATGATTCCCAGGGCACTTTCAGTAATTATTCCATTTATCTGCTGGTCCTTTCCCAGACGTATTTCACCACCTGTAGGTACTGCTGTTGAGGCGCTAAAACCACAGAAATCAATCGCTGCCGAATTAAGCACGACAATATGAGCACAGGTACGCATCAAATGAACAGGATTATCAGGTACATACCTGTCCAGATCGAACCTGTCAGGAAGTTGCTGAACTGGCCATCCAGCTTCATTAAAACCCCTGGCCATGAGCCATGCCGTTTTATCAGGTAATCTGGAGGCGGCAGTGGCAAGCATTTCACCGAGCTCATCAAGACTTTCTGCATGGCGAACATCAAGTAGGAAAGTTTGCAAGTTACCTACTTTCCAGATATGTATATGTGCATCATTAAATCCTGGTAGAACAAAGCTTTTACCTGCGTCAATGCGCTGGCAATCAGGACTGGCCAACTGCTCAAGTTCAGACAAATTACCTCTACCTATGATCATGCCATTATGAACCAGCAATGCTTCAGGACTGGTAAATCCCGAAGCATGACTATAGAAATAACCATTATAAAAAAGGGTTTCCAATTTAGCTCAGCTCTTTAATCTTTTCTCCTTTTAAAGCAATCGCACGTTCGAGCACAGCAAGACCTTCAATCAACTGATCATCTGTCATGACCAAGGGCATCAACAGTCTGATGCAGTTACTAAACAAGCCTGCCCTTATAAGAATTAATCCGTTCGAAATTGCTTCTTTCATAACTGCAACAGTTGTGTCAGGATCGGGCTCACGCGTTTCCCGATCTTTAACAAACTCGACAAGGCACATTGCTCCAACACCCCTGACATCTCCTATACAGTCAAATTTTTCTCTCCAAACAGTTAGAGTCTTCAGTGTAAGCTCGCCAATCTGTACTGCTCTATCAAGAAAAGCAGGTGTGTTTATAATTTTAATTGTTTCAATGGCCGCAACACAGGCAACAGGGCTACCACTAAAGGTGCCACCAACACCGCCCAGATGTGGGCTATCCATGATTTCAGCCTTTCCGGTAACGGCAGCAATGGGCATGCCAGCGCCCATTGATTTTGCCATGGTCACCATATCAGGCACTATTCCATAATGATTAATGGCAAAAAGTTTACCGGTACGACCAAAACCTGATTGAATTTCATCTGCTATCATCACAATACCGTGCTGGTCACAAATTGATCTTATTTTCTCAAGAAAAGCCTTTGGCATGGCAATAAACCCGGCCTCACCCTGAATAGGTTCGATGATAATGGCCGCAATGGCTGAAGGATCTACCTGTGCAATCAGTGCATGATCTAACCTTGAAATGCAATAGGCCAGATAATCGTCTTCTGTCATACCCTTTGGCACCCTGTACATATTCGGGGCTGGTAAACGGTAAATATCAGCCACATATGAACCAAAACCCCGCTTAAAAAGCCCGTACTTACTGGTAAGACTTAAGGTAAGTAAGGTTCGCCCATGATAGGCCCCTTCAAAACAGATGACTGCATTGCGCCGGGTATAATATTTTGCAATATTAATCGCATTCTCTACGGCTTCTGATCCTGAGTTTGCAAGCAAGGTTTTTTTAAGAAAACTGCCTGGAGTAATTTCATTCAGGGTTTCTGCCAGCTCAATATAGGGTTCAAAAGTGGTGACCAGCGAACAGGTATGAATATATCTGGCCGCCTGTTCTGCAATTGCCTGAGAAACAGCCGGAGGGCAATGTCCTACATTGATCATACCTATGCCACCAGCAAAATCAAGCAGGCGATTCCCATCGACATCATAGACATAACAACCTTCTGCCCTGTCAACTACCACTTCAGTTGACTTTGCCAGCCCCGAAGGTATGGCATTCTTTCTTCTCTCTAATAACAGCTGGGCCTTTGGGCCCGGTATTGCCGTAATTAACCTGATATGTGACATACAAAATAATTAAGATGATTAAACTTTAATTTAACGTTGAACTATTAGCGTATTTAAAAAAAACCCTGTATACTTTATAATCAGGGCATAATCTGATCTTTATCCCAAACCAGCATTACCCCATAGTTACCACAGGATGGATCATTAAGATAATCAGGTATAAGACCAATAGGTTTGAAGCCTACTTTCATTTGTGTAGAAACCGTCGGATCTTTTCTGTTACCTGCCAGCAGTTCGGCATAGTATTCTTCACCTGACATATCTTTTGAAACCAGACCATACCCATTCAGCATGCCTACTGTAATCTGCCCCTTAAGCCCTAAGGCATTAACAAGATGTTGCCTGGCATCATACAGTAATGTTGCCAAACCCTTTCTACGAAAGTCAGGATGTACGCTAACATCAAGCCCATATAACCAGATTCCCTCAGGGTTATGATTAGTAAGCCACCCTCCGGCAATCGTTTCATTGAATGTATGGTGATAGTGATCAAAGTCAAAGTCAGACCGCATCGTGGTTGTGGCGCCAACAACCTGCTCATGGTAAGTAATAACAAACTGTCCCTGGGCGAATAATTCAAGATGACGCAAATAATGCCTGGCCAGAATTAATTCTTCCTCAGCAAGTGTTGGAAAAACCAGACGCTGTAATTCTTCTAACTGATGTGCATGATGGGGCTTCATGGCTTCAAGCATGAAATCTTCCTGAATGATCATATGTTCCATATCGAGATATATTGATTCGTATTTAGTGAATAGTATAGCCCATAATCACATAGAGTATACAGGCAATCGTAAAAGAAATCAAGGCAAAAGGTAACTGGGTAATAGCATGCTGATAATTATTACATTCTGTACCCGAGGCGGCAAGTATCGTTGCATCTGAATAAAAACAGGCATGTGCACCGAAGGCACCCGCACTGATTACTGAACCCAGGCATAACCAGATATTGGCATGCATAGACTGGGCAAGTGGAATGGCCATTGGAATAGCTATTGCATACAGGCCCCATGAATTACCGGTAGTAAAGGCGATCAGCCCCAGCGAGACGAAAATAGCCAGTGGAAGAAATGCCCTGCTTACATAGGGCTGAACAGATTGAATCACATAAGTTGTAAGCCCCATATCGTCACCCAGATTTTTCAGAATATATGACATAACCAATAGAATCAGGGCAAATGTCATGCTCTTCACTCCGTCTATTGCTGTGTCACTCAAATCTTGAAATCTGGCTACCTTCTTAAAAGAAAAGTAGAGAACAGTAAATGTCAGGGCAACCATGATACCTTTTAATGCATCGAGGTTAAAGAATAATGTAGCCCCTATCAGCACTACCAATGGAAGAATTAGAAACCAGGAAGTTTCCCTGACCTGATTATCAAACAGCTCTACTTTCATCGAAAAGCTTTCAGATCCGGGTGGAATCAGCACTCCAGTTTCCTCAGCTCTGATATTTGCAACCTTCATCTTGCCAATAATCGGTATCACGCCAAGAATTACCAGTGGAACCAGAAAAAACTGGACCCACCCATATGAAATATAGGGTATGATATGCAGATAGGCTACCAGCCCCCCACCATGTTTTACCAGATGTGATGATTCAAGTAATTTACCAATAAAGATAACCCAGGTTGAAATCGGCATGATTACACAGATAGGTACCGCTGTTGAGCTGACAACAAATGCCAGCATCTCTCGTGATATTTTATAGTGATCGGTAATTTTCTTCATGGTAGACCCAGCTGTCAGTGCATTCAGGTAATCATCTACAAACAAAAAGGTACCAAAAACCCAGGTTACCATGAGTGATGATTTTTTATTCCTGATATATCTGAGCATTAGCTTACCAAAGGCCTCAGTACCACCTGATCTTATCATCAGATTAATCAGGGCACCGTACAGGCTGCAAACCATAATCACCCAGACCATAGAATCATTTTGCATAACCCTTGTCAGTGAATCAATAAAAGCAGAAAAGAAATTTCCTTTTGCCACAATTATATAGCCTACCAGACTCCCAATCAACAGGGGCTCAAGTGATAAACGGGTAATAATTGCTATTACCACTACGATAAGCGGAGGAATAAGGCAGAGGTAACCAAAATCAGGAGTGCCTGTCATCAGAAAGAAATTGATCCAGTACTGATTAATTTCGTTTCCATATAGGCATGTAGTCCTTCAGCACCTGATTCATGGCCTTGCCCACTTTGTTTCCACCCGCCAAACGGGCCTTCTGTACCATGAGCCGCCCATTCGTTGATACCAATGATTCCAAACTCTAGTTCTTCACCCAGTCTGATAGATTCGTCAAGCGATGAGGTAAATGCATAAGCAGCAAGTCCATATTCAGTTTCATTAGACCAGCTAATAGCCTGATCAAGTGACTGGTATGGTATCAGTGGAATAACAGGGCCGAAAATTTCTGCCACCGTCAGGACCGAACCTTGCTGAACGTCAGTAAATACTGTAGGCTCAAGAAAATATCCCTTTTTTAAAGTTGAAGGTATAGTGCCACCTACAGCGAGTTTATCACCTTGACCAATGGCTTTTTCAATGATTTCAATCACCGTACTGCGCTGTCTTGAATTGATCAGGGGCCCGAGCGTACTGCTACTGTCAATTCCCAAACCTACTTTCATGCTACAGGTATGCCCGATGACAGCAGCTGAGAACTCTTGGTAAACTGATTCATGAACGTAAAATCGCTGGGGGGCAACACATACCTGACCACAATTTCTAAATCTGGCTGTTACCGCAGCTTTAGCAAGCTGGGCAGCATTGGTATGCTGGGTGATAATTACCGGAGCATTACCCCCGAGTTCAAGGTTAAGACGGGTATTGGTACGGGAAGCACCATCCATGAGTAATTTTCCAACTCTGGTACTTCCTGTAAAGCTGATCTTTCTGACTTCAGGTCTGTCAAGCATGACATTCCCGATTGCTGCAGCATCCCCATTTACTGAATTAATAACACCAGCACCAATACCTGCTTCCACAAGGCTCTCAACCAAATGAACCGTACTTAAAGGCGTAAACTCAGATCCTTTCAGAACGATGGTACAACCTGCGGCCAGGGCTGCTGCCAGAGCTCTGGCAATATTATAAGCCGGAAAATTCCAGGCTGTTATAATACCAACCACACCCAGGGGCTGATAAATAACCTGCATTCTTTTATCTGAGCGGTTAGCAGGAATTATGCGTCCATAAGAGCGTTTGGATTCTTCTGCAAACCAATCAAATAAATTTGCTGCAACTGCCCATTCTCCTCTTGCTTCAAGCATGAGTTTTCCGCTTTCAAGCACCATATCGATGGCAAATACCTCAATATTATTTCTGATATGGATGGCTGCCTTATGTAAGATATCAGCCCGCAAATAGCAGTTCATCTTACTCCATTTAACAAGGGCAGAAGCAGCACTATCGATTGCAAGGCTGGCATCATCGGCACCCCCATATGCCACACTGGCAATAAGTTCTTCACTACCCGGATTCAACAAATCCCATGTACCCCCAAGGGCGGCATTACACCATTGCCCGTTTATATATTGTATGGCTGTTTTCATGCATGAGTATGATATACAAGGGCTGCTTCTATGATATCAAGCCCCTCGTTTAAATCGCTGTCTGAAATTGTCAGTGGGCTTAAAACCCTGATAACATTATTATAAATTCCTGCGTTTATTAGTACGAGACCGTGTTCAAAAGCATAGGTCATGATACTTTTGCACAAATCAGCATCGGGTTGATTTGGATCTCCGTTTTTAACCAATTCAAAAGCCAGCATTGCGCCAAGACCCCGTACATCACCGATTGACGGGAACCGACTTTTGAATGCCATAAACCGACTTCTTACGATTTCACCTACATGCCTTCCTTTTTCATTGATATCTATTTTCTTCATATATTCCAGGGTAGCAATCGCTGCCGCACAACAAACAGGATTACCGAGATAGGTACCTCCGATGGTGCTGGGTTTTGCCTTATCAAGAATTTCGGCCTTCCCAATCAGGCATCCGATAGGCATACCTGAGCCCAGTGATTTTGCCCAGGTAGATAAATCTGGAATAACATCGAAATGCTCATACGCAGCGCCCTTACCTGTGCGACCGAAACCTGACTGAACTTCATCAAGAATCAAAAGAATTCCGTTTTCATTACAAACCCGCCGAAGAAATTTGAGATACCTTGCTGGTACCACATTGAAGCCGCCCTCGCCCTGAACGGGTTCAATGATTATTGCAGCCACTTCAGCAGAGGGTACAACTGTTTTAAAGGCATTGAGTAGATTCAGTTCCTGATGGGTAATAAATGTTTCATAATCTAAACCCGCACCACTGTGATAGAAATCAGGAAAGGGAATACGATACACTTCTGGTGCAAATGGCCCACATCCAAGTTTATAGGTCACTTTTGATGTTAGCGACATGGCCATCATGCTACGTCCGTGAAAAGCCCCTTCAAAGCAGATAATCCCTGACCTCCCTGTTGCCTGACGGGCAATTTTTATCGCATTTTCAACAGCTTCAGCCCCTGAATTTGTCAGTAAAACTTTCGTATGCTCTCCATGAGGGAACAAGGCAATAAGCTCTTCAGCCAGCTGCATGTATAAATCGTACATGGCCACATTAAAGCATGAATGGATCAACCTGGCAGCCTGTTCCTGAATAGCAGCAACCACAGGAGCCGGGCAGTGTCCGGCATTCAAAACCCCTATACCCCCGGCAAAATCAATGAGGCTTCTGCCTTCGGCATCAATCATCCTGCTTCCTTCAGCACTGACAACAGTAGCCGGATTAAAAATCCCGAGACCTATGGGCAGAAGTGCATTTCTGCGGGCAATCAGCTCGGCAGAAGTATATGTATTTGACTCAGTTATTGGCATACCCTGCTATTTTAAGACTCTATGTAAAATGTTTTGATATTCACAAATTCATGAATGCCATACTTTGATAATTCACGCCCATATCCTGACTTCTTTATACCTCCAAAAGGCAAACGGGAGTCAGATCTCACAACGGCATTAACAAATACATTACCTGCTTCCAGTTCATGAACCATAGCTTTAACTTTTTCTTTATCAGCTGACCAAAGACTTGCCGCAAGCCCATAACGGCTTAGGTTGGCAAGCCTGACGGCATCAGCTGCATCTTCAGCGATGATAAGAGCTGCCAGTGGCCCAAAGGTCTCTTCATCAAAAGCTGCCATACCAGGTCTTACCCCGGTGAGCACAATCGGGCTGATATTACAACCATTTGACGGACCCCTGAAAGCAATATGAGCCCCATCGGCTATAGTTCTCACAAGTTGATTTTCAAGATTTGCAACCAGGTCAAGCCTTGACAGAGGGCCCATCGTTATTGCAGGATCAAGTGGATCACCCTGCCTGATTTTTGACACTTCAGCAATAAATAGTTTTGAAAACTGCTCAAACACACTTCGCTCAATAATAAAGCGTTTGGCCCCATTACATGCCTGCCCACTGTTTACCATTCTGGATAAAACACCCATCTGTGCAGCCTTTTCGAGGTCAGCATCGGCTAAAACAATAAATGCATCTGAGCCTCCAAGTTCGAGAACAACTTTTTTCAGGTGCTTTGCTGACAGGGCAGCAACTTTGGCACCGCCAGCTTCACTACCAGTAAATGCCACACCACTTATTATTGAAGCCTCAATAATTGGTTCAACCAGATCAAGGTCAATGATGACCGTCTGAAAAACACCTTCATCAAATCCGGCTGCCAGCAAAAGTTCTTCAATTTTCAGCGCACAACCTGTAACTGTCGGGGCATGCTTTAAAAGACAAACATTCCCGGCCATTAAACAGGGTGCTGCATATCTGAATACCTGCCAGAAGGGAAAATTCCAGGGCATGATGGCAAATACACATCCTGTTGGTTCAAAATAAACCCCACTATCTTCTGCTTCAGTAGCAATTTTTTCAGGTGCAAGAAATGCTTCACCCTTGCCAGCATAAAACCGGCAAACAGAAGCACATTTACGAATTTCTGAACGAGACTCAGCAAGGGGCTTACCCATTTCAAGGCTGATAAGTTTAGAAAGTATCTCTATTTGCTCGTCTAATAAATCAGCAACCTTCTCAAGCAGATGCGCTCGCCTTGTAAAAGAACTTCTTTTCCACTTATCAAAGGCCTGCTGGCTAATGGCAAGAATTTCATTTACCTGCTGCACGTTCATCAGTGCATACTGCGCTAAGGGCTGCTGATTGTACGGATTTGTTGAGAGAAAATTCACGGTCTTAGGATTAAGATTTATGCGGAATAAATTTACGCTTGATTTCGGCAATAAGATCGACAGAACCCAATCTTGCACTTAGCGCAGCACCGTTCATATATCCTTGCCAGAGCTGGGAGCAATGTTCACCTGCGAAATGAAGTTGCCCGAAGGGTTCAGCTTCATGACCACCGATACCTGTCCATTGACCAACCTTATAATAGCTGTATGCACCCCTGGTATGCGGGTAAGTTTCCCAGATAAACTTTTCATTTTTTCCAGTATACGATACTGCCATCCCAGGATAAACTTTTTCAAGTTCAGGAATAAATTCAGCTGCAAGAGCTAAGGCCTCAGTGTCCCTTAATTTTTCGCTAAGCCTGCCCCCACTGAAAATAGTATAGCTGCCAATGGTATCACTTTGCATAAGACTTGAATCCCAGCCCGTATGACAGTTTAAATCAGTCGTTAACTTCCCGATATGGCCCATCTTTACCCAGGGTTTATCAGAAAAACCCATGATAAATTTGCCACTATTACCATACCCCAGTTCATTTATGGCCTTGATTTTAATTGGGGGCAATGGTAAATTAAGCCTCACACTTCTCAGTCTCGAAAATGGAATGGTCACCACCAGGTAGTCTGTTTTAAGTTGTTTAAATTCATTATTAACCTTAAACGAAACCAGAAAGCCTTTACCATCGGGGTCAATCTGGATTAATTCATGTAAAAAATGTACCTGTTGCTGTACTTTTTCATAAACTGCCTTACATAAATGTTGACTTCCACCTTTGATTTTCATTATTTCTGCCCCTTGGCCTTCAAAGTCATCCATGTCTTTGATACTTTGAGGAGGGCGCAAAATTATTAACAGATTGATTGCCGACTGCAAATTGGCTTCTGCCCCATATTCACTCTCCATTGCCAGAATCAAAAAACGGTATAACCAGCCTGTAAGGTTAATCTTATTGAGGTATTCAGTGATCGAAAGCTGATCGAGATCGATGAGTGCCCCAACATTGTTCAGGGTAATTTCATTTGGCAGGCGATCAATATCGTGTTTAAGTACTATAACGTAGGGAGACAGAGCATCATATATATTTTGCTGTGTTAATACCTTACCCTCAAAATAATAGGTATGTTTTTTAAGGTCTTTAACCCTTGAATCGTAAAGCTCAATATTAAACTCATGACATAGATTCTTTATATCATAATGTTCCTCATCAACCCATTCACCACCAAAATCGGTCGTAATTCCTTCACCAAACAGATTATTCACAGTAAACATTCGCCCCCCAAACCGGTTTGAGGATTCGTATATATTACTTTTTAAACCCGCTTTTTTTAACTGGTAAGCAAAGTTAAGCCCAGCCATACCTGCTCCAATAATGGTGATCACAGGCTGCTTTTCATTTATCCCGGCGATATTACCCGTATCATTTGTTGGCAGCAGACTATCCGTTTCTGTAAAACTTGTCAGACCAGTGAGCATTCCCATTGAAATGGCACTCTTTACAAGAAATTCACGTCTTGATGACCCTGATTTCGCGTCAGAATGATCCTCATCGACTTTTACTGTTTTAACCGCTGCATTAAATGCTTTTTTGATCAGATATGTCAATAAACTTCTACTCATGTCAATTAAATAATTCTGTCTTAATACCCAGGATTTTGAATCACAATACCTTTTGTAGCAGTAATTTCGCGGATAGGAATGGGCCATACAGCATTTGTCTGTGGTACCCCCAGTACAGCACTGACTTGGCCTGTACGGGCAAGATCGAAGAAACGATGCCCTTCAAAGTTAAATTCTGCCCGTCTCTCATCTTCCAAAGACTGCTGAAAAGCTGATTCAGTTGTAAGATCCAAAGGCCCAAGCTGGCTCAACCCCCTGTTAGTTCGAATGATATTTAAATCGGCAAGACCCCCTCCGGCCAGACCTGCTGCTGCGGCACGAATCAGATACATTTCAGGGAGCCTTAAAATGTAGGCTGGATTATCGCGGTTGATTTCACCCCTGTATTTCAGGGTTCTACCATTAGGCGCAATATTGGCGCTGGTATAATTCAGCAGATTCACCCGCAAATCATTTTGCCGGTGCACAAAAAAACTATCAAGATACTGGGAGGCTATAAAAAATATTTCAGTTGTCGCTGCGGCTGTTCTTGAATAGGTATAAGAGTTAAAAAAACTTTGATTTTGCTGATTAAATGCCAGTTCAAAGATAGATTCAACACTTTTCTTCGAAGTATAGACTGATTGAAAATTATTGGCATCGAGTATCTTATATGATCCATCATTTATTACACTATCAGCCTCAAGGCCCGCATTAATATAATCTTTCATATAAAAATAAACCCTTGCTTTCAGGGCCTGAATCATACGAAGATTTATATAATTAGCGTCTCTAGACCCGTTTGATTGCAATGAATCATCTGCCTCATTCAGATCAGACAAAATTGCTTTATATGTTTGTGCAACAGTACTTCTGGGAATTATATCACCTAAACCCTGAACTTTTAATACGACCGGAATACCATAGGTGGAAGTCAGATCCCAGTGGTAGCCAAACGCTCTCAATAAATCAAAATGAACTAATGCACGAATGGCCAGGCATGTACCTTTTGTAGTTGACTTAAGTGCCCCATTTGGGGCTTTGACACCTTTAACAGTATTCAAGCCACTTAAAATTGCATTAGCAGTACCAATAGAATTATATAGGGAAACGTACATATTTTCAAGAAATAGATTACTTGAGCCCACATTATAGCTCCCGAATTCGACAAGAGATGTATTGTTATAACCTCCTGCAATGCCGTTATCACTGTTCAGATCAGCAAACATCGGGTAAAAAGCACCATAATATTCTTTAGCACCCAAGGTATTGTAAAGTCCGTTTACGGCATCTTTAAAGCTTGTTGAATCGGTAAATACTTTATTTGAAGGTACACCTGCGTAATTAACCTGATCTAATTTTTTACATGCTCCAATGGTGCATAAAACAATGATTATGAGGGGAAATAGAAGTCTTGATCTGATCATGGCCGTGTAATTAAAGTCCAAGGTTAATACCGAAAGTAAATGTTCTGGCTGGTGGGTATGCCGCATAATCAATTCCTGCTGTCTGTTCGTTTCCGCCCCCGGTTGAACTTACCTCTGGGTCAAAGCCAGTATATTTAGTAAAGGTGTACAGATTCTGAACCTGAGCATAGAGTTTCATTGAATTAATAAACCTCTTAAAATGAAATGTATACCCCAGGTTAACTGTCTTAATCTTTAGAAAACTTGCGTTTTCAAGGTATTGACTCCCATTGGGATACCATGCCTGAGCCAGAAACGAAGCCCTTGGAATATTGGTGATATCACCAGGTTTCTTCCATCGGCGATCATAGGAATTCTGTGTAGTATTGGCCCATACATATGCTGTTGAGGCAGCACCAGGGTTAGAAGCAGAACTCCAGCCTAATGCTTCTGTTGTTGACCTTATGGTATTAAATACCTGATTACCGATGCTGAAAGGCATACTGATATTCAGTTCCCAATTATTATAAACTAAATTATTACCCAGGCCACCAAAATAATCAGGTCTTGCCTTACCAATAATCGTTTCATCGCGACTGAAGTTAACCTGATCAGCACGAATCTTAGCACCCAAATTATTAAAATACATAGCATCACCTGTTTGCTGGTCTACACCTGCAAATTTGACCCCGATAAATGTTCCTATAGGTTGCCCGATCTTGAGAATATGTGTAGGAGCCCCGTCATTGTAAGAAGAAATCAGCTGACCATCGACGGCAAGATTTTTGATCCTGTTTTTTAGGAATGAGATATTGAATGAACTTGTCCAGCTAAAAGAAGTAGTTTTGATATTACGACTATTGAGCTGCACTTCAAAACCCTTGTCAACAACCTGACCTGAGTTTGCAGTAACATTTTTAAATCCAGTGGTGCCTGCCTGAGGTATCTGACCCAGCAATTTTGTACGCTGAGAATTAAAATATTCTACAGAGCCGTCAAGCACCCCATGTAAGATCGAAAAGTCAAGACCTACATTAAAAATGGCATTACTTTGCCACGATAAATTAGGATTACCCAGATTTCCGGGTTTCAACCCAGGTGAACCATTATACTTCGAAGGCCTCCAGTAAGATATAGCCTGAAAATTTCCTATTTCCTGATCCCCTGTTAAACCATAACTAACTCTGAACTTTAAAGCATCAAAAACATTTCCGTCTTTAAGGAAACTTTCTTCAGCAAGATTATACCCAATTGATGCTGATGGGAAATACCCAACCCTCTTGTTTGTAGGAAACCGGGAAGAAGCATCAGCCCTGAAACTAAATGAGGCTAGAAATTTATTTTTAAACCTGTAGTTTACCCTTGACAAAAATGAAGTGAGGTACCAGGAACTTGGTATTTCTGATGAATTATTGATAATGGCTGCCGCAGAGATCGTCTTTAACCCACCAGTAGTAGGCAAACCCTGCCCGCTGATCGAAATCTGATCAGATGTTGATTGTTGTCTAGTAACCCCACCAAGGGCTTCAATATAATTATCAGGGTTTAACTGTTTTTGATAACTGAGTATATTTTCATTTAACCAGGTCATATTATTAAAGCTAGAATAATAAATTTTACCCCCTACTGCCTGTGCGTCAACGGTCAGAGGCGAGAAGTACTGGCTGTCTTTTGAATTCGTGTAATCGAGTGACCAGGTCGTACGCAGTTTTAAAGCTGGTGTAAATTTATATTCTGAATAGACAGAGCCGATCAGCCGATCGGTATTGGTGAAAGCCGACACTTCTTTGGCAGATTTAACCGGATTATCAGATAGCCAGTTAACCTGATAATTACCTGACTGGGCATAAGAGCCATCTTTCTCATAAACGGGCATAAGAGGAGATGCGCCCAGTGCATTTGTCAATACCCCAGTATAGGTATTATCGTTAAAACTTCTTTTATTGATCGAACGGGTCATTGACAAAGTTGAACCATAACTTAAATGGCTGTTAACCTGATGATCAAGATTTAAACGCGTATTAAACCTGCGCAGATAATTCTCTATAATGATTCCACTCTGATCAAAATAAGATCCGCTCAGAAAGAACTGGGTTTTCTCAGAACCACCTCTGGATGAAAGTTCATAGTTTCTGATAGGTGCAGTTCTAAGAATCTGACTCAGCCAATTTGTGTTGATGCCTGTGGCTACACTGTAGGGTAATGGATTATAAAGACCAACCCCCTGTAAGACTGATTTACTGCCATAACGAGATGAATCTTTACCGAAATGTGCTGATTCAAGATTATAAATGTTTATATCATTGGAAATAGCTTCCTGAGTAAGACTGATAAAGTCTTTGGCACTGAGAAATTTAATGTTTTTTTCAATTTTCTGGATACCCGTATAAAAATTAAGGTTGATGGCTGTTTTACCATTTTTACCCCGTTTTGTCGTAATCAAAATGACACCGTTTGCAGCCCTTGCACCATAAATTGCAGCTGCAGAAGCATCCTTAAGCACCTCAACTGACTCAATATCATCAGGATTAAGATCAGCAATCGAGCTGATATTCTGACCGCTGCCGACCGATTCACCACCCGTATTATACGATGTTGATAAGGCAGAATTACTTTCACTCAACATCGGTATGCCGTCTACCACATAAAGCGCATTTGTAGCTCCCCTTATATTTACAATTAAACCAGCTCCTGGGGTACCAGAGGGGGTTGTAACACTAATGCCTGAAAGTTTTCCTTCTATACTTTCGGCGATATTAGCAACGGGCTGATCTTTAAAATCCTTGTTTTTTACTGAAGAAATTGCACCTGTTATATCACTTTTCTTTTGAGTGCCATATCCAACTACTACCAGTTCAGTCAATGCCTTATTTGCATCAGCCAAAACAACTACTATTGTAAGTTGCCCTATATAGTCCACCTCTTTTTTTACATAACCAGTCGAAGAAAATACCAAAACAGCATCTTTCTTAATCATAGTTAAGGAGAATTCCCCATTTGCACTAGTCATGGTGCCAGAACTACTGCCTTTTATGACAACTGATGCTCCAGGGATAGGAATTCCAGCAATATCTTTAACAGTTCCTTGAATAACTTGCGAAAAAGCTGTACTGGTTGCTCCTAAAATAAGGATTATGCTCAGATGACAGAGCCTAAGCCAAGATTTTACTGATAAACGTCTTACCATAAGAATAGAGTTAAGCGGTTAAAATCTTATTAATAAATTATGAACTTTTTATTAAGTACAAGCTTATACTCAAAGATAAACGAGTACATTGTGTCAGAAATAAGTCAGATAAAAAATTTACCGATTCTCTATCCGGCTTATAATGAATAATTTACATTTAGTCAGAAGTAAGTCAAAATTTAAGTCAAATTATTTTAATATAAAATAGATTTGTACCATGCTGGTAAACAGTAAAATTAAAAAGGCGGTTGAAAAACAAATAGATATCGCGGCATTTCTCAAACGTGCAGGGCTCGACGGAAAATGGGACTCATTTACCAGAACCCGGTTTAACCAGATTGCACATATCATTAACAGGCGGGTTTCAGTTCTGGTTATCGAAAACCCAGATGTTTTAGAAGCCGAGGTTATTATGGGGTATTCAAAACTTGAAGAAATCTTGCGGAAACAGGGTTTTCAATCAACTTATGAGCTTATCAGGCATCTTTCAGGGCGAATTAATTTCAGGCCCATGAACTGGATAAGCGGTAAAACACTACAAAGTTATTGGCATGGGGCTGAGGCAAAAAATATGAAGGTGAATGTGCTGCTCCTGTTTCTTGGAATAGATTACAAAAGTTGGGATGAGTGGATTACTGAAAATGATTCACGCATAAAAAACTTTCCTGAAAAATTCAGCATCAATAACAGCTCATTTCAAAAATCAAGTCTTGGTATCGTTCGAAATTATTATCTAGGGCAGTATTTCCTGTATTATCAAAAGACAGATAATTCTGCGAACATCATAAAAACCCCTTTTATCATAAAAGAAAATGCGGCAGGTACTATAATTGTACAATCTGTTTCAGAAGGGCATCGTTATTTGGGTAAAATACTGGGTATTCGTGACGGCTGTCTATATATTAACTGTCAGAATCTTGACTTTGAAGAAATAGAACAATACATATTTAATATTGGGCTTGAAACCAAACCAGAAATTTTATTCGGGGTATCTAATACTGTTAGTGTTAAGAATCGCCTAGCCGTTGCCTTAAAGAATATTTTGGTAAAACAGCATAATCCGGCTCCCAGATTTGAAGAGCAGTCAGAGGTAGAAATCTCATTTACCAAAAATTACCTGGTTGAAACTGAGGAAAGCTTGGTAGTAGGCTATCTCAAAAAATCGCTCAATAACGTAATAGTCACGGCAAACTGCTGTTCACTGGAAGATCTTAGAATGAGTAACTGAAAGCTCACCTGTTACTAACAAGAAATTTTCGTATTATGCAGTCAAAAGTATTTATCGTCTTTAAAAAGAAATTTTAAATTTTATAAAAAAGAATTATTTTAGAACTGTTAGTCTTAAAATCAATAAATGAATTTATTTCCGCGTTATTTTTTAAGTGCTGTATTGTTATTTACGATCAGCAATCAGGTAGTTTTCGGCCAACATAAACCTGCCGCCAATTCATTGCTAAAAATGAACCAATTCATCAACTCACTTCTTAAAAGAATGACCATCGATGAAAAAATCGGTCAAATGACTCAGTATACCAGCGAAATGGCATCAACAGGGCCATCAATCAGAGCTGGATATAAATCAGATATACAGCAAGGCCTGGTAGGTTCTATTTTCAATGCTTATACCCCAGCTTATACCAGGCAATTACAGCAACTGGCAGTAGAAGGCACAAGACTTAAAATTCCACTTCTTTTTGGTTATGATGTCATACACGGGCATAAAACAATCTTTCCGATTCCCCTAGGCGAAAGTTCAAGCTGGGATATGAAGGTTATGGAAAAAAGTGCCCAGGTTGCAGCTGCTGAAGCTTCTGCTGATGGCCTGCATTGGACCTTCGCTCCTATGGTAGATATTGCCCGTGACCCACGTTGGGGCAGGGTAGCTGAGGGTGCTGGAGAAGATGTCTGGCTGGGTAGTAAAATCGCGAGAGCCAGAGTTAGCGGTTTTCAGGGCAACGATTATTCGGCAGCAAATTCTGTTATTGCCTGTGTGAAGCACTATGCCGCTTATGGAGCTGCCATTGCAGGTCGTGATTATAATGCGGTCGACATCAGCCAGCGTGAATTATGGGAAACCTATCTTCCGCCTTTTAAGGCCGCAGTTGATGCAGGTGTGGGCTCTTTGATGACCTCTTTTAATGAAATCGCCGGTGTACCTTCAACGGCAAATAAATACCTTGTTGATGAGGTTTTAAAGAAAAAATGGGCTTTTAAGGGCTTTGTGGTTACTGACTATACGGGCATAAATGAAATGGTTAACCATGGCAATGTTGCAAATAATAAGCAGGCCGGAGAGGCCGCCATTAACGCAGGTATAGATATGGATATGCAAGGTGGGGTTTTTCATGATCATCTGAAACAATCAATTGCAGAAAAAAAAGTGAGTATAGCAACAGTTGATGCCGCTGTACGCAGAATACTTGAAGCAAAATATAAACTCGGTTTATTTACTGACCCATACCGGTTCTGCAATGAAGAGCGTGCAAAAACTGTTATCATGAGTCAGGCCAATCTTGATGCTGCCCGTGATGCCGGCCGCAAGTCAATTGTGCTTCTCAAAAATGACAATCAGCTTCTCCCTTTAAAAAAGTCAGGTGTAATTGCCCTGATTGGTCCTCTGGGCAATAGCAAAAGAGATATGATCGGATGCTGGTCTGGTGCGGGCGACTGGCATAAGTCTGTAACATTATTTGAAGGCATGAAAGCTGTAGCTGGCGCAACAACGAAAATCATTTATAGTCAGGGCGCAAATATTACAGAAAATAAAGACCTGGCCCGTCAGCTCAATGAACAGGGGGGAGAGCTTACTGATTTGAATGCCGATTCATTGCTGGTCGCTGCCATAGGAGTTGCTAAAACTGCTGATATTATTGTGCTGGCAGTAGGTGAATCACAAGGCATGACAGGTGAAGCCACCAGCCGTACAGATATAGGATTAGGCCAGAATCAACGCCTTCTGATGCAAGAGATGCTTAAACTGGGTAAACCTATCGTGATGGTGTTGATGAATGGACGCCCGATCACATTAAGCTGGGAAGACGAACATATGCCGGCAATTCTTGAAACATGGTTTGCGGGCACAGAGGCAGGAAATTCAATTGCAGACGTTTTATTCGGAGATTATAATCCAGCAGGAAAACTTACCATTAGCTTTCCCAGGGTTATGGGGCAGATTCCAATTTATTATAATGCTAAATATACTGGCAGGCCAGCGAGTGCAGGCAATCATTATTCATCAAAATACATGGATGCGCCAAATAGCCCATTATATCCGTTTGGCTATGGGTTGAGCTATACCAGTTTTTCATATTCGGCACCTATAGTTGATAAAGCATTGATTAAAACCACTGATGCGTTACATATTAGCCTAACAGTTAAAAATACGGGACAGTTTGATGGTGAAGAAACGGTACAGCTTTATATTAGAGATCTGGTAGGTTCAGTTACCAGACCCGTTAAGCAACTCAGAGGTTTCGAAAAAGTATTTCTTAAAAAAGGCGAGTCAAGAAATATCATTTTCACGTTAGTCAATGATGATTTAAAGTTCTACACACTCGATATGACCTATAAATCAGAACCCGGAGCTTTTAAGGTTTTTACAGGTCCAAATTCCCGTGACGTTCAGGAAGCTAATTTTACGTTGATAAACTAAGCTTCTTTAAAGAAACAGCCGCTTAAATAAAAACATAGCCCGGGGTAAGAAGGTTTAAAGATCAGCCTGTTATTCATGATAGGCAGGCTGAATTTTGAATCTATAATAATGCAACCAAAAATTAGCAATATCCCTGATGTAATCATAATTGGAGCTGGGCTTGCAGGTCTTGCTGCGGCAATAACATTAAAGGCTGCAGGTAAAAACATACAGATCATTGAAGCTTCAGATGGTATTGGTGGCAGGGTGAGAACTGATATAATTCAGGGCTATCAGCTTGACAGGGGGTTTCAGGTATTACTTACTGCTTATCCTGAAACAAAACGTTTTCTCGATTATAAACGACTAAATCTTCTGAATTTTAAGCCCGGGGCGATGATTCTCAATCAGAACGGCAGTACCGTCATCGGTGACCCCCTCCGTGATCCAGGGGCCTTATTAGAAACGTTATTATCACCAGCAGGCACTCTGATTGATAAACTAAGAATGCTGGTGCTGAAAATAAAACTTGCAAGCAGTAGCATCGATCAGATTTTTGAAAGGAACGAGATTACAACTCTAGCCTATCTGAGTAAAGAAGGTTTCAGCAAGACTATGATGCAGCAATTTTTCACCCCCTTTATGACGGGTATTTTTCTCGAAGACCAGCTTCAAACCTCTAGCCGGATGTTCGAATTTGTATTTAAAATGTTCAGTGAAGGTAATACGTCATTACCTGCATGTGGCATGGGGATGATCACAAAGCAGCTTGGAGAAAACCTATCTCCGTGTGAACTGGTTTTAAATGAGAAAGTCATAGGCATAGAAGATGGTAAAGTACTAACCCAGAGTGGGCATATATATCAGGCAAAATCAGTTTTAATTGCAACCGATCTGCCAAACATCCCGTCAGCATTTAAGCGCGTAAATATCGGAAGGCATTCCGTTCTGAATATTTATTTTACCACCGACAAGGCGCCTTTTATGAAGCCTTTAATAGCCCTGAATTCAAAACCTGATAAAACGTTCAATAGTATTGCTATCATGAATGCGATAGCACCGAATTATGCCCCTGAAGGAAAATCATTATTATCAATTTCTGTCGTCAGGCCCTACCAGGAAATTTTTGAGCCTGGTCTAACAGATGCCATTCTGAATGAACTCAGCTTCTGGTATCCTGAGGCCACAACCTGGCAACATTTAAAAACCTATGCCATTGATTATGCACTGCCAAATGATGATACGGTGGTCAATACCAGAGGATATGAAGCATTTAAATTGAAATCAGATGTGTTTATTTGTGGCGACCACTTGCTGAATGGGTCGATTAATGCCGCTCTTAAGGCTGGAAGAATGGCTGCAGAAGCAATTATTGCAAACTAATGACCTTGCTTAAAATTGAAATACCTTTTAGTAAGTATTTACCCCCGTGCAAGTTTTTAAAATTCTAATTGACTATGGAAAGATGGTTGTAGCTATTGGAATTTCTTATTCCACCCTGCATGTACGCCTAAAGCAAGGCCATGAAGACCTTCAGTATGGCCAGCTCTTTTTATTCCAAATCTATCAATGGTTGAATTAGTTCTAAAACATGAAATTTTTTCATCAACTGTCAGAACCGATAAAACATTCTCACTGCGCTTTATTATGTTTACATTAAGATTATGGAAAAGATATTGAAGTTTAGCTGAGCAATTATTATTTAGCATGTTTAAGCAAGCGAGAAATAAAATCCACCAAATTTTAAATAATTCAGGCAAAAAGTTAACTATTGTATATACACTAATCAATAAATATCGGCTACCTTTACGCTTACTATTAATTAATTTATTTAAATTAACATCTAATAACAAATTAAAAAAAAGAAAAAGGCAACT
>Ga0209511_1001129_pt1 | contig 24392 bp, 24 predicted proteins | sample SSSSmetaG_FD_184141 | JGI IMG/M metagenome (GOLD analysis project Ga0209511, IMG submission 184141) | Glacier valley bacterial and archeal communities from Borup Fiord, Nunavut, Canada, to study Microbial Dark Matter (Phase II) - ​SSSS... | ecosystem: Environmental > Aquatic > Freshwater > Ice >... | reverse complement strand
CGCTGGTTTCGTAGCCCACGAACGAAATCTGAATCTCGTAGGGACCGCCCACGCGCAGGTTGAGCAAGTCGAACTGGCCGTTGTCGCGGGTCGCCGCGCCGTACTTGGTGCCGGTCGGCACGTGCGTCGCCACGACGGTCGCACCCGGCAACGGCTGGCCTTTGCCGTCGAGCACGAGGCCCTTGATGGCGGAGGTCGTCACGCCCTGCGCTGATGCTTGATTCGCGCCCGTGAAAAGCATAAAGCCGAGCAGCCACAGGAGTAGATTTCTGTGTTTCATATAGATAAAGCTTTTTTATTTAACCGGGGCACTCCCCCGGTATTTCGGCCACAAAGTTACCTCGACGTTGCGAGCTATTCGGCATACCTGCTAAATAGGTAACATTAAGGTAACATTGGGCGGAGAATAATAAGGATGAGGGAATAGGGACCAAGGACAACGGCATCCCTCGTCCCTAGTCCTTAATCCTAACTTTGTGCCCCGTGTCGTTGTCCGAATTTCTACACCTGTTCTCCTACCCTACCCTGACCGGCTACGAGTGGCAGCACCCGGCCGTGTTGCTGGGGCTGGGCCTGCTGCCGCTGCTGCCGCTGGGGCGCTGGGTGCTGGCCCGGCGGCGGCGGCGGGTGCTGGTCGCGTTCGGGCCGGGCGGCATGCGTCCCGACTGGCGCGCCGGGCTGCGCTTCGTGCCGACGCTGGTGCTGCTGCTGAGCCTGGCGCTGCTGCTGCTGGCCGCTGCCCGGCCCCAGCGCCCCACCGAGCAGCTCACCCAAACCGGCCGTGGCCTCGACCTCGTGCTGGCCCTGGACGTGTCGGGCAGCATGGAAATCGAAGACCTCAAGCCCACGCGCCTCGACGCGGCCAAGCGCCTGGCCCAGGCGTTCGTGCGGGGCCGGGCCGGCGACCGCCTCGGCGTAGTGGCTTTCGCCGGGCAGGCGTACTCGCTCGTGCCGCTTACTACCGACTACGACTTGGTATTGAGTGGTTTGGCTAGTCTGAAACCCGGCCTCATCGCCGACGAGGGCACGGCCATCGGCACGGCGCTGGGCGTGGCCATTAACCGCTTGCGCGAGGCGGGCGGGGCCAAAACGCGGGTGTGCGTGCTGCTCTCCGACGGCGAAAGCAACGCCGGCTCGCTCGACCCGCTGCTGGCCGCGCAGCTCGCCCACGCCTATGGCATCCGCCTCTACACCATCGGGCTGGGCCAGGACGGCTTCGTGCCCTACGGCCGCGACTCGCTCAGCGGCAAGCCGCGCTTCGTCGAAACCCGGCTCGATGAGACGACCATGCGTCAGCTCGCCCAGGCTGCCGACGGGCGTTTCTTCCGCGCCACCGACAACACGGCCTTGCGACAAGTCTTCGCCGAAATCGACCGGCTGGAGAAATCGGACATCCGCGTCCAGCGCTTCCGGAGCGTGGAGGACTTTTACCGCCCCTACCTCGGTGTCGGCCTGGCGCTGTGGCTGCTCTGGCTGGCGCTGCAAAGCACGTTCATGGGCAATATCCTGGAAGACTGATTTTTTTTAAATGTGCTGAGGTGGTTGATGTGCGAATGTGTGAATTGTTATGATGGCAATTTGCCGAATCAATAATCGCCATCGCAACAATCAGCACATTCGCACATCTCCCACATTGGCACACTTAAAATGACTATCGCCGCTAACATCGCCGCTTTCGAGCAGCAACTCGCCGGCACGGCCGCCCGGCTCGTCGTCGTCACCAAAACTCACCCCGTGGAGCGTTTGCGCGAAGCGTACGCGGCGGGCGCGCGGCGCTTCGGCGAAAACCGGGTGCAGGAAATGGCCGCCAAGCAGCCCGAGCTGCCTTCGGACGTAGAGTGGCACCAAATTGGGCAATTGCAAACCAATAAGGTAAAGTACCTCGCGCCTTTCGTGCATACGGTCGAGAGCGTGGACAGCCTGCGCCTGCTGCAAGAGCTGGATAAGCAAGCCGCCCGCCACGCGCGCGTTATCAACGGGTTGCTGCAGTTTCACATCGCTCAGGAAGAAACCAAATCCGGCCTAAGCCTGCCCGAAGCCGAGCAGATTTTACAATCAGCCGAGTACGCGGCCCTGCGCCACGTGCGCCTGACGGGCGTGATGGGCATCGCCACCAACTCGCCCGACGAGGCGCTCGTGCGCGGCGAGTTCCGGCAGCTACGCGCGCATTTCGAGTTTTTGAAAAAAACCTATTTCGCGGCGGCAGCTGACTTCCACGAGATTTCAATGGGCATGAGCGCCGATTACGCCTGGGCCATTGAGGAAGGCAGCACCCTGATTCGGGTCGGCAGCGCCATTTTTGGGGCGCGGGAGTAACTTGTTTCTTGTTTAGGGCGTTGCCAAGTCACAGAATCTGAATCAGTTCCTGAAATCTCGATTTAATTGAAAACAATTTGTTCAGACCCGATTAACAAGAAACAAGAAATTGGAACACCACTTTCCCGTCACCCGTACCGCCCGCTACCAACAGCTTGGCACCGTGTCGGCCGGCACCCGGCGGGTGTGGCTGGTGCTGCACGGCTACGGGCAGCTCGCGGCGTATTTCGTGCGCCACTTCGCCGCCCTGCACGCCGCCGACCCGGCCGGCACCGTCGTGCTGGCCCCGGAGGGGCTGTCGCGCTTTTATTTGCAGGGTAACGGCGGTCGGGTGGGCGCGTCGTGGATGACGAGCGACGACCGGCTATTTGAGATTGAAGACTACCTGGCCTATCTCAACCAGCTCACCGACCACGTGCTGGCCGGGCTGCCCACCGGGGCCGACTTATTCGTGCTGGGCTTTTCGCAGGGCGCGGCCACGGCCAGCCGCTGGCTGGCGCAGACGGCGCGGCGGCCGGCGCGGCTTATTCTCTGGGCCGGCGCGTTTCCGCAGGATATGGACCTGGCCCAGACCCGCGCCCTGCTCGACGAGGTGCCCGTGACGGTGGTGGTGGGCGACGCGGACGAGTACATCAGCGAAGCACACGTTGAGCAGCACCTAGCCCGGCTGCGCGAGGTGGGCTACGCGCCGGAGCTACTGCGCTTTCGGGGCGGGCACACGCTGGACGCGGGAGTGTTGGCGCGGTTGGCCGAATCGTAGCGTGGACTCTGCGAGTCCGCGCGTACGACCGTTGTCAAGTTGGGCTGAACAACGCTCTCACGCGCGGACTCGCAGAGTCCACGCTACGATGCTCGCCGCACGGCCGTCGCGGCGGCTTGGGCGCTGGGCAGAATCAGCACTTCGGCAATCTGCACGTGGGGTGGGCGCGTGACCATGAACTGAATCAGCTCGGCCACGTCTTCGGCCCGCAACGCTTGCAGGCCCTGGTACACACCGGCGGCGCGGGCCTCGTCGCCCTTGAAGCGAACCTGCGAAAACTCGGTCTCGACCAGGCCCGGATTGACTTCGGCCACGCGGATGCCGCGCGGCAGCAAATCCAGACGCATGCCGCGCGTGAGCATGGCCACGGCCGCCTTCGAGGCGCAATAGACGTTGCCGTTAGCGTAAGCTTCGTGCCCGGCGATGGAGCCGATGTTCACGATGAAGCCGCCCTCGCCCATCAGCGGCAGCACGGCCCGGCTCACGTAGAGCAGCCCCTTTACGTTGCCATCGAGCATGGCATCCCAGTCGGCCGGGTCGCCCTCTTGAATCGGGGACAGCCCGTGGGCATTGCCGGCGTTGTTAATCAGCACGTCAATCTGGCCAAACTCAGCCGGCAACGCCGCCACGGCCGCGTCCACGGCGGCGCGCGCGCGCACGTCGAAGGTGAGCACGTGCGTGGGCGTGGGCGGGGATTTTTCGGCCAGCTCCTGGACTAATTCATCGAGGCGCTCGCGGCGGCGGCCGGTGATGACGAGCTGGTAGCCGGCGGCGGCCAGGGCCACGGCCGTAGCCCGCCCGATGCCCGACGAAGCGCCGGTAATGAAAGCAGTCTTCTTCATTTGACAGGTATCAATTAACGTTTAACGGGCTTCATCGCTTTGGCTCCATCAATCATCAATAACTCCAGGAGTGCCGACAGCCTTCTGGCTTTCGTCCGGGTGTTAAATGATAAATGATAAATGGTACCTGTTAAATGCACTCACTCGATATTCAGATACAGCGTCACCGTGTTCGTGCGCAGGCTTTGCAGGCTGCCGCTGTAGCGGTTGTCGCGCGGGTCGAGGATGTTGCGCAGGCCGTGCGAAAAGCGCAGCTCGGGGCCGAACTTGAAATACGGGTAAAACAGGTCCAGGCCGAAGCCGTATTCGAGCAGCAGGTCGTTGCGCAGGACTCCGATTTGGTTGATGGCGGGCGTATTCTGACGCTGCGTCACGGCCAGGCTGGGTTTAATACCGGCAATCATGTACACGCGCGTGTTGCGGCGGCGCTCGGACTGGTACTTGAGCAGCAGCGGAAATTCGAGCTGCGTCGTGCCGATTTCCTGGGTGCGAATCGTGTCGGGCTGCCCCGCCCCGGCGCTCAGGAACTCCACGCGGCGGGTGAGAAAGGTCAGACCCGGCACGAAGCGCAGGTGAAACGGGGTGCTCGGCCCGCCGAGGCGGATGTCGTTGATGAAGCCAATGCCGAAGCCGGGACTGATAATCGAGTTCACGGCCAGGCCCCGGCCCCGCGCCGCGGCCGGCAGGTAGCTGGCCGACTGCTCGATGAAAAAGCGCGAGAAGTTGGGCGCGATGGTGAGGCCCGGCCGGTAAAACCGCTCGTTGTAGTTCGACAAGTTGGCCACCGTAATGCCGTTGATGTGGCCTTTGCGCGAGCGCGACACGTCGCCGCCGCGCTTGCCGCGCTGAGCCAGCGCCGGGCCGGCCAGCCAGCACAGCAACCCCAACGTCAGCGGCAGCCAGCGCGCCGCCCCGCGCCGGGCAACGCACCAAACGCGGGTTTTCGACCCCGAACCAGTGCCCGAACCAGTGCCCAAACCTATTTGCGCGCCGTGTAGATGGAGCTGATGCCGAACGTGAGGGGTTGCCATACGGGAGAGAGGAAGCCGACGCGGCTCAGAATCGCGGTGAACGCGGCCCCGTCTGGGAAAGCCTGCACCGAGGCGGGCAGGTAAGTGTAGGCCGACTGGTCTTTGGAGATGACCTTGCCGAAAACCGGCAGCACCCGGCTGAAATAAAAATTGTACGCCTGCTTGAGCGGAAACGCCGTCGGCTTGCTAAACTCCAGGATGACGAGCTGCCCGCCTGGCCGCAGCACCCGCCGCATTTCGGCCAGCCCGGCTTCGAGGTGGGCGAAGTTGCGCACGCCGAACGAGGCCGTCACGGCATCGAACGTGTCGTCGGCAAAGGGCAGGGCCTCCGAGTCGCCCAGCTCCAGGCGGATGCGGTGGCCCAGGTTCTTAGCCGCCAGCTTCTGCCGGCCCACTTCGAGCATCCCGTCCGAAATATCAATGCCCGTAATCTGAGCGTCGGGCGCGGCCACGCGTAGCGTCTCGATGGCAAAGTCGGCCGTGCCGGTGGCGATGTCCAGAATCCGGGCCGGGCGCAGCTCGCGCAGCTTGTTCACGGCCTGCCGCCGCCAGTAGATGTCGGTGCCGGCACTCAGAAAGTGGTTCAGGAAATCGTACTTGCCGGCGATGTTGTCGAACATGCGCGCGACCTGCGATTTCTTGTCGTCGTCGGCTTCTTGGTAGGGTACTACGGCCATGGTGCGGGAGGGCAAAGAACGGGGACGGCCCGCGAAAAATTGCGCGGGACGGATAGCGGAGTAAAGCGAAATACAGCGCTGGGCGACGGGCGCGGGCTGCCGGGCAGCCCGCGCCCGTCGCCCAGAACCAGCAGGACAAAAAAACGGCCGGACTGTTTGTCCGGCCGTTCTCTTCACCAATCACCGAAGCGATTTCAGCAGCTTAGTTCTTGGTTTTCACCTTGGCCTTCACCCCCGAAGCGTCTTTGGCCTTCGAGTCGATTTCGCCGTCCTTGGTAATGGTTTTCGACTTCTCACCGGCGGGGCCTTTGGTTTTGACCTTCACCTTGTCGCTGTCTTCGTCCACCTTGGTTTTGATTTTGGTGCCGTCGGCCAGCTTCACCTTGCTCTTGCCGGGCAGCGGCTGGGCCGCGCCCGCGCCAGCAGTGGCACCGGTGGCCGGGGTCATGCTCGTCGAGCCGGCGGCCGGGGTCGGCACGATGGTCGGCATCTTCTCGCCTTCCTTCAGCACCACCTTGAACTCGTCGCGGCGGTTAAGCTGCATGTTTTCGGGCGTGTCGTTCGGGGCGGCCGGGCGGCGCTCGCCGTAGCTCACCGTGGTGAGGCGGGCGCTGGCCACGCCCTGCTTGACGAGGTAGTTCTTAGCCGCGTCGGCGCGGTTCTGGCCCAGCACCATATTGTACTCGTCCGTGTTGCGCGAGTCGCAATTGCCCTCAATCGAGATGTTCAGCCCGGCGTTGGTTTTCAGCACCCCGGCCGTCGTGTTGAGCGTCGTAATCGACTCCGGCCGCAGCTTGTACTTGTCGGTGTCGAAGTATATTTTGCCGAAGCGCGAAGCGGCCAGGGCCGTCGTATCAACGAAATTGATGTAGAAATTCTTCGTAATCGTGGTCGAGTCGTTGGTGGACATCGGCACGGCGAACTCCTGGGTTTCGATGTTTTTGCCGTCCTTGTTCACGGCCACCTGGTACGTGCGCTTCGAGAGCACCTGCACCTGGTAGTTGCCGCCCGGCGACTTGGTCACGTCGCGGAAGCTGATGGCCGTGTTGTCGGCCTGCTTGCCCGAAAACACCAGCTCCACGCCCGGAATGACCTGGGTGCTGTCGCGCTTCGAGAACACGGTGCCCTTGACGGTGATGTTCTTGATGTAGTTGATGGTGTAGATGTCCTTCTCGCCGAAGCCGCCGATGCGGTACGAGCTGAGGTAGGCGTAGGTGCCGTCCGGGGCGAGGCGGTAGTACGAGTCGTCGTCGGGCGTGTTAATCGGGTAGCCCATGTTCTCGGGCCGGCCCCACTTGCGGCCAATGCTGTCGTAGCTCGATTTGAAGATGTCGTAGCCGCCCATCGTGTTGTGGCCCTTCGACGCGAAATAGAGCGTCTTGCCGTCGCGGCTCAGATACGGCGCGTCGTCGTCGTACTTGGTGTTGATGACGCCGCCCATCGACTTGGCCGGTCCCCAGTCGCCGCCCGCCGTGCGGGTGCTGTAGTAGAGGTCGAGGTTGTTGTCTTCCGAATACTTGCCGGTAGCGAAGAATATCGTCAGCCCGTTGGGCGTGATGTACGAGTCGCCTTCGCGGGCTTTCGAGTTGATGTTGCTGTTGAGCTTCACCGGCGCGCCCCAATCACCACCGTTCTGCTTCGAGGAGATGAAGATGTCACCGTCCTCGTCATCGCGGTACATGAGCAGCTTCGTGTCGTTGTCGAAGAGCTGGTCCGACGCGTCGTGGCCCTTGCTGTTGAGCACGGTCGAGAGCGAGCGCGGCTTTTCCCAGGTGTTGGCATCGATGCGCTTGGCCTCCACGATGCCCTCGAAATACTCGCCGTCGGCGGCCGTCTTGTTGCGGAACTTGTCGGCGAGGCCCGGAATGTCGGCCGGGTTGGCGCGGGTCGTGTAAATCAGCACTTTGTCATCCGACGAGATAACCGGGCTGTGCTCCGAGTATTGCGAGTTGATGACGGGGCCGAGGTTATTGACGAAAATGTCCTTCGGCGAGTTGAAGAGCAGCTTGGCGTTCTTGCTGTGCTGAATCAGCTGGGCCACTTCCTGCTTGCGCGTGTCGTTCTTTTTGCTGAGCGTCGCGCTGTAGGTGTTGAAGTGCGTGATGGCCTCGTCGAAGTTGTAGTTGAGGTGGTCCACCCGGCCGAGCCAATACTCGATGTCCTTCGACACTTTCGGCTTGAGCTTCTGCGCCTTGTAGATGTACTCGCTGGCCTTTTCCTTGTCGAACGACAAGTACGCCACGCCGGCCTGAAACAGGGCTTTGGCGTTGTTGGGGTCCTTGGCCAGCGCTTTTTCGTAGTACGGAATCGAGGCCCGGTAATTCTCCTGGTTGAAGAGCTTGTTGCCGGTCTGCAGGTCCTTGCGCGCGCTCTGGGCGTGGGCCGTGCCAGCCACGGCCCAGCTCAGGGCCAGTGCGCAGGAGGCGTGCAGCAGCTTCTGGGATAAATTATTCATTGGAAGAAAGGGTGTTTGGGAAAGTTGAGGGAGGAGAGCAGAAAAATAAGGCGGATAGCGCGCAACGCGGGTTACTCGACCAGCGGCGGCGCGCCCGGCACCACTTACGGGCCGCTTACTGACGGCCGCTTATACTTGATTCGGGCGGCAGGGTTGGGGAAGCTGTCACCGGGGCACCCGTGCCCCAGCCTGGTAAAAACGCGGTGGCTGATGAGCAAATATAGCCGCTTGCCGACCGGCCAAGCTGCTGCATTGGCCGCAAATATAGGCGCAACCAATGAATAGCAAGCAATTAGCCCCGCCCGGTGTCGTGCCCCCGCCCGCCCGAACCCGGCCGGCGCGCCATCTTTGCATCGGTCGCGCCGGCCAGCCCGCCCCGCCCCAGCCCAACATGCTCATTCAGGATGCCGTTTTTTTGAGCAGCAATACGCAGCTCGCCGCCTGCCCGCCGCCCACCCGGCCCGAGTACGCCTTTATCGGGCGCTCGAACGTGGGCAAGTCGTCCTTGCTCAACATGCTGACCGGCCGGGCGGGGCTGGCCAAAACATCGGGTACGCCCGGCAAAACCCAGGTAATCAACCACTTTCTCATCAACGACGAGTGGTACCTCGTGGACCTGCCCGGGTATGGCTATGCCAGAGTGAGCAAGACGGCCCGCGCCGAGTTCGGCAAGATGATAACGGCCTACCTGACGCGGCGCGAAAACCTGACCTGCGTGGCCGTGCTGCTCGATTCGCGCCACCCGCCGCAGGCCGCCGACCTGGCCTTCATGGAGCGCCTGGGCGAGGACGGCGTGCCGTTCATCATGATTTTCACGAAGGCCGACAAGCAGTCGTGGAGCAAAACCAACGACTTGATAGCCGCCTACTTGCGCGCCATGCGCGAAACCTGGGACGAGCTGCCGCGGCACTTCGTCACCTCGGCCGCCACCGGCCTGGGCCGCGAGCCGGTGCTCGATTTCATCACCGAAATTAATCGGCAAGTGGCGGCCGGCGAAACCGGCACCGCTGCCCCGTAGCCAAGCGGCCGGCCAAGCAGCCGGCCGGGCGGCAGCTGGCGAATAGCTGGCAGACGGTTGGCCGTATTTTACCGAACTTTGGCCCGGCAATTGCCCCGGCGCGCCCAATCTTTTTACTCCCCTTCTACCTCGTCTTTTTCTCAGGTTATCTTTTTATGAAAAAAATTAACTGGCTGTTTTTCGGGCTGGCCGGCTTGCTCGCTTTCCGCGCGCACGCCCAAACTCAGACCCAAGCCCAGGCTGCCCGGCCCAATACGTCGCCTGCCGCGGCCCGGCCCGCCGCCGAAAAGGGCACGGGCACGGGGCGCGTGAGCGGCTCCATCCCGGTGGCTACCTACTACGAAGGCGGTCAGGAAGCCATGTACGCCTTCGTGGCCCGCGAGCTGAAATACCCGTTGCTGGCCAAGCGTAACCGGATGCAGGGCCGCTGCATCGTGAGCTTCACGCTCAACACCGACGGCACCATGAGCGGCCTGCGCCTGGTGAAGCAGGTGGGCGGCGGCACCGGCGAAGAAGCCCTGCGCGTAGTGCAGCTGCTCAAATTCAAGAAGCCCGAATACCCGATTCTCACCTCCCTGCCGATTGATTTCAAGCTCGGCGTAACCGGGGCCAACACAGTTGATTAATTTGATGTGCGAATGTGTTGATGTCTGGTTACCAGGTTTTACAACTCTGACTCAACATTAATTTTATTCATTCGCCCACTAACCAATTAGCACATTCGCACGTCGTCACATTAGCACATTAAAAAAGATGCCTTACGATTTGAAAGAGCTGGCGGCCATCAGTGGCCAAAACGGGTTGTTCCGGCTGGTGCGCCCGGCCCGCCACGGGGTGCTGGTCGAAACCCTCGACGCGCAAGCCAAGCGCTCGCTGGCCCCGGCCAGCAACAAAGTGTCGCTGCTGAGCGAAATCGGTATTTATGCCCAGGACTCGGACGAGACCGTGCCGCTCACCGATGTGTTCGAGCGCATCCACCAAAAGCACGGGACGCAGGTATCGGTGACGAGCAAGTCGCCGGAAGGCGAACTGACCGACTTTCTGGCCGGCGTACTGCCCGAGTACGACCGCGACCGGGTGTACTTGTCGGACATTAAAAAGCTGGTCACCTGGTACGGCATCGTCAGCCAGCACCGCCCCTACGAAGCGCCCGCCGAGCCAGCGGCCCCCGCCGACGACACCGCAGCCCCGGATGCGGTAACGGCTACGGCCCCGGCCACCGAGGTGCCGACGGCAGCCCTCGCCGACACCAGCTCGCCCAACGTCGCCGCGGATTCGACCGAACCCGCCGCCGAAACAGCCCCTAAACCCAAGCGCAGCCGCGGCAAAAAAGCCGAATAGGCTGACAGACCAACGCCGCAAAAAGCCGCTCCTGGCACCAGGGACGGCTTTTCCGTGGGTAATGCGGCGTGGAGGATTACCGGGCGGCGGCGGCGCGCTCCTGGGCGATGAAGGTTTCGGCTTGCTCCACCAGCTCGCGCGAGCCGATGAAGATGGGGCAGCGCTCGTGGCACTTTTTGGGTTCGATTTCGAGCGTGCGGTGCTGCCCGTTCGAGCTTTTGCCGCCCGCCTGCTCCACGATGAAAGCCAGCGGATTGCACTCGTACATGAGCCGCAGCTTGCCGTCCGGGTTTTTCGCCGTGGCCGGGTACATGTAGATGCCGCCCTTGAGCAGATTGCGGTGGAAGTCGGCCACGAGCGAGCCAATGTAGCGGGCCGAAAAGTCGGCATCCTTGCACTGCTTGACGAACGCCGTTACGCCGGCCTCGAACGAGTCCGACGCGCCCTCATTGATGGAATAGATGCTGCCGCTGGCCGGCACCTGAATGGCGGGATGTGAGAGGAAAAACTCGCCCAGGCTCGGCTCGTAGGTGAAGCCGTTCACGCCGTTGCCGGTCGTGTACACCAGCATCGTGCTCGTGCCGTAAATCACGTAGCCCGCCGCCACTTGGTGGGTGCCCGGCTGCAGGCAGTCGGCGCTGGTGCCGGCCCGGCCGGTGGGCGACACGCGCCGGTAGATGCTGAAAATCGTGCCGATAGACACGTTCACGTCGATGTTGGAGGAGCCATCGAGCGGGTCAATCGCCACGATGTACTTACCCTGGATGTTGCCGGTCTGGATAATTTCCTCGTCTTCCTCGGAAATGATGGTGCAGACTTCGCCGCCGTTGCGCAGGGCGCGGATGAAGCGAATGTTGGCGATGACGTCGAGCTTTTGCTGGTCTTCGCCCTGCACGTTGCGGTTGCCGTAGGCCCCGGCGATGTCGATGAGGCCGGAGCGGTTGATTTCGCGGTTCACTATTTTGGCCGCCAGGGCAATGTCGCGCAGCAACTGCGAAAGCTCGCCCGTGGCGTACGGGAAATCTTCCTGCTTGCGCATGATGAAGCGGTCGAGGGTGGTGCCAACGGGCAGGGCGAGCTTGTCGGGGTGCATGGGGCCGGGTGGGGAGAGTCTAACGGACGCAAAGCTACCATTGAGGCCCGCCCGCTGCCTGCCCGCCGCCCGCCCGGTACTCACAATGCCGCCGCCCGCCCTAGTTTTGGGGCGTTATGGCAGAGAAAACGAGCGGGCTGCGGGTGTTCAAATTCGGCGGAGCCTCGGTAAAAGACGCGGCGGCGGTGCTCAACCTGTGCCGCATCGTGGCGGAGGAAAGCGCGCGCGGGCCGCTGCTGATTGTGGTGTCGGCGATGGGCAAGACGACCAACGCGCTGGAGGAGATATTTGAGCTGGTGTACCGCGAGCAGCCTTATGCCACCAAGCTCACCAAACTAAAAGAATTTCACTGGACTACGGCTTCCACGCTAAGCAAAGAATTTAAAGCCCCTCACGCTGGCGTGGTCCATGATTTATACGATGATTTGCAGGAGCTTTTCGAGGAACTTGAGCAGCAGTTAACAACCGTAAATCCACGGCGAGAGTACGACCAACAGTATGACCAAATAGTGAGCTTCGGCGAGTTATTGGCATCGCGCTTGACGACCCTGGCCTTGAAGTCACGGGGACAAGCCACCTGGCTCGACTGCCGTCCGCTTATTAAAACTGACCGAACCTGGCGCGAGGGCCGCGTGAACTGGCAGCTAACGGAAACCACTATTCAAAAAAGCTTGGCTGGTTTATCGCCAACCAACAAGGTGGTTACACAGGGTTTTCTCGGTGGCACGGCCAACGGCCGCACCACCACCCTGGGCCGCGAAGGCTCCGATTACTCGGCCGCTATTTTCGCTTATTGCCTGAATGCGGAGAGCGTTACCATCTGGAAGGACGTGCCGGGCCTGCTCAGCGCCGACCCCAAGCTGTTCGCCGATGCCGTGCTGTATCCCGAAATCAGCTACCAGGAAACTATCGAGATGGCGTATTACGGGGCGAGCGTGATTCATCCCAAAACCATCCGGCCGCTGGCCGAGCGCGGTATTCCGCTCTACGTCCGCTCGTTTCTGGACCCGGCCGCGCCGGGCACGCTCGTCCACGACTGCCAGCACTCGCCACTCGCGCCGGCCATTATTCGCAAAACCGGGCAAGGCTTAATTTCCTTTGCCAGCAAAGACTTCGCGTTTATTTCCGAGGAAAACCTGGAAGTTATTTTTGGGGCGCTCGCGGCGGCACGCCTGAAAATAAATCTGATGCAAAATTCGGCGCTCAGCTTTTCGGCGGTCGTGGATTACGACGCGGCGCGGGTGCGGGAGTTATTGTCGCGGCTAAGCGAGCGGTTCCGGGTGCAATACAACGCGGAATTGACTTTATTTACCATTAAAAATTACGACGCGCTTAGCGTGGAGCGGCTCACGGCGGGGCGGGAATTATTGTTGGAGCAGCGCACCCGGACGACGTTTCAGTTTTTGGTGCGGGAGTAGTTTTTTCCACCGCAGACGGCGCGGAGGATACGCAGAATCTTAAACCAATTTACAATTCAAAAAATGGCAGTTTTAGTTGGCAAGCGCGCACCTTCGTTTGAAGCCCCGGCCGTAATTAATTCGCAGGTCGAAAACGCTTTTTCGCTCGACCGCTACCTGGGCCAGCAGCACGTGGTGCTGTTTTTTTACCCGGCCGATTTTTCCAGCCTCTGCCCGACCGAGCTGTGGGCGTTCGAAGAAATGCTGCCCGAATTCGCGCGGCGCGGGGTAGCCGTAGTGGGTTGCAGTACCGACTCGGTGGACGCGCACGGGGCCTGGCTGCGCACCCCGCGCGCCGAGGGCGGCATCGCGGGCATCACGTTTCCGCTCGTGGCCGACGCGACCAAGACCATCGCCGCCAACTACGACGTGCTGGCCGGACACTTCGACCGTGCCGACTCCGGCGAAATGACGTTCGTGGGCGCGCCCGTCGCCTACCGGGCCGTGTTTCTGATTGACCGCGCCGGCCTCGTGCGCCACCAGGCCGTGAGCGACCGGCCCCTTTCACGGCGCGTGTCCGACACGCTACGCATGGTGGACGTGCTCCAGCACCTCGAAACCCACGGCGAGCTGTGCCCCGCCAACTGGGAAGCCGACTTGTAGAGCGTTACCGGGCGTTGGGAGAGCCAAAGCAGCTTCTGAGCCAGTGACACGGGCGGCGTACTGGAACGAGGCTTAATTTTGGGGCCGTGCCGGGCAATTTTGGCGGGCGCGGGCTGGTTTTTTGACTATCCTGTATTCTATCGGCGTGTTTCTGTACGGGCTGCTGCTGCGGCTGGCGGCCCCGTTCGTGCCCAAGGCGGCGGCCTGGGTGGCGGGCCGGCGCGGGCTGCTGGCCCACATCGACCAAACGCTGGCCGCCGACCCGGCCCCGCGCCTATGGATGCACTGCGCCTCGCTCGGCGAGTTCGAGCAAGGCCGGCCCCTGCTTGAGAGCCTGCGGCGGCGCTACCCGGACCATAAGCTGGTGCTCACGTTCTTCTCGCCCTCGGGCTACGTGGTGCGCCGCGATTGGCCAGGGGCCGACTACGTGTTCTACCTGCCGCTCGACTCGGCCGGCAACGCCCGGCGCTTCGTGGCGGCGGTGCGGCCCCGGCTGGCGATTTTCGTCAAGTACGAGTTCTGGTATTTTTACCTGCGTGAGCTGCGGCGGCAGGGCTGCCCGGCCGTGGCGGTGGCGGCCATCTTCCGGCCCGACCAAATTTATTTCCGGCCCTGGGGCGGCTTTTTCCGGCGGATTCTCGGCCAGCTCACCCACATTTTCACTCAGAACGAAGCCTCAGCCGAGCTGCTGCGCGGGGCGGGGCTGACGACCGTGAGCGTGGCCGGCGACCCGCGCTTCGACACCGTGGCGGCCACGGCTTCGGCTCCGGCGCGGGCGCTGCCGTTGGTCGAAGCCTTCGTGGCCGACGGCGCGCCGGTGCTCGTAGCCGGCAGCACCTGGCCCGAAGACCTGCCCGCGCTGGCCCCGCTGCTGCGCGCCCACGCCCCGGAGCTGCGCTTCATCGTGGCCCCGCACGAAATCAGCGAAGCCCACTTGCTTGCCATCGAAGCCGCCCTGCCGGGCCTGACCGTGCGCTACTCCGTGGCCACGTCCGCCACCGTGGCGACCGCCCGGCTGCTGCTCATCGACAACGTGGGTTTGCTGAGTCAGCTCTACCGCTTCGGGCACTTCGCTTATTTGGGCGGGGCCTTCGGCGCGGGCCTGCACAACACGCTTGAAGCGGCCGCGTTCGGGCTGCCCGTGTTTTTCGGGCCGCGCTACCACGCCTTTCAAGAGGCCGTGGCGCTGGTCGGGCTGGGTTGCGCGTTCTCGGTGCAGTCGGCCGACGAGTTGCGATACGCCTTCGACAAGCTGCTCTACGACGAGGCCGCCCGCCTACGGGTGCAGGACCGCAGCCTGGACTACGTGCATCAGCACGCCGGGGCGACGGAGCGGATTATGCGGGCGCTGGCGGAGCGGTGGTTGGGTGATTCGCTGGGCTGACGCGGCGAGCCAGACCCCTACGACTCGACCTGCTTCTGCTCATCCTCCTCCGGCCGCCCGGCCAGCACGCTCTTCGCCCGCCGCACCACGTTCTCAACGGTAAAGCCGAACTTCTCGAACAGCAACTCGGCCGGGGCCGAGGCTCCGAAGCGGTTCATGCTGATGGTTGCGCCAGCATCGGTAGCGTACTTGGCCCAGCCGATGGGCGAGCCGGCCTCGATGGTCACGCGCTCCCGCACGGTCGGCGGCAACACCTGCTCACGGTACGCGCGCGGCTGCTGCTCGAATAATTCCCAACTGGGCATACTCACCACGCGCGTCGGCGTGCCGGCCGCTTGCAGCTCTATTTGAGCTTTCATGGCCAGCGCGACTTCCGAGCCGGTGGCGATGAGGATAAGCTTGGGCGCGCCGCCGTCGGCTTCGCTCAAGATGTATGCGCCCTTCGCCACACCTTCGCGGGCCGAGCCGAGCCTGGTTTGGTCGAGCACGGGCAGCTTCTGGCGCGAGAGCACGAGCACGACCGGCGACTTGGGCTTGGTGAGCGCGATGCGCCAGGCTTCGGTCGTTTCGTTGGCATCGGCCGGCCGCAGCACGATGATGTTGGGGATGGTGCGCAGGCCGGCCACCTGCTCGATGGGCTGGTGGGTGGGGCCGTCCTCGCCCACGCCGATGCTGTCGTGGGTAAACACGAACACGGCGCTCGACTCGGCCAGGGCCGTGAGGCGAATGGCCCCGCGCATGTAGTCGCTGAACGTGAGGAACGTACCGCCGTAGGGCTTGATGCCGCCGTGGTGGGCCAGGCCGTTCATAGCCCCGCCCATGGCGTGCTCGCGCACCCCGAACCACACGTTCGAGCGCTCGAAATGGCCCGGCTGAAACGAGTCGTCGCCGGACTTGTCCATCTCGTTCGAGGAAGCCAAATCGGCGGAGCCGCCGAACAGGTACGGAATGGTTTTCTTTAACGCTTTCAGCGCGTTGCCCGATGCCTGCCGGGTGGCCAGCTCGCCGTCGGCGGGCGTGTAGGCGGGCAGGTCCGTGTCCCAGTTTTCGGGCAAATCCCCTTTATAGGAAACCGTAAACTGCCGGGCCAGGTCGGCAAACTCCGTTTCATAAGCTCCGAACCGCTGCTGCCAGTCGGCTTGCAGCTCCGCTCCTTTCGCGGCGGGTGCTTTAAGGCTTTCATACACCTCGGCCGGCACGACGAAGCTTTCGTCGGGGTTGAAGCCGAAAAACTCCTTGACCTTGCGCACGTTGTCGGCCCCCAACGGCGAGCCGTGGGCCTTGCTCGTGCCGGCCAGGGCGCTGCCGAAGCCGATGATGGTTTTGACGGCGATAATCGAGGGCCGGTCGGTCACTTCTTGCGCGGCGCGGATGGCGGCCTCAATCTCGGCCAGGTCGTTGCCGTCGCGCACGTGCTGCGTGTACCAGCCGTAAGCATCGAAGCGCTGCATCACGTTCTCCGTAAACGCCAGGCTGGTCGGCCCGTCGAGCGAAATGCCGTTGTCGTCGTAGAGGCAGATGAGCTTGCCCAGCTTGAGGTGGCCGGCCAGCGAGGCAGCCTCCGACGAAATACCCTCCATCAGGTCGCCGTCGCTCACGATGGTGTACGTGTAGTGGTTCTGCACGACGTGACCCGGCCGGTTGTAGGTCGCGGCCAAAAACTCCTCGCCCATCGCCATGCCCACGGCGTTCGCAAAACCCTGCCCGAGTGGCCCCGTTGTGACCTCGATGCCGGGGGTCAGGTGCGATTCCGGGTGGCCGGGCGTTTTGGAATCGAGCTGCCGAAACTGCTTCAGGTCCTCCAGGCTCAGGCCGTAGCCGTAGAGGTGCATCAGGCTGTAGAGCAGGGCCGAGCCGTGACCGGCCGAGAGCAAGAACCGGTCGCGGTCGGGCCAATGCACGTCCTGGGGGTTGAAGCGCAAAAAGCGCGACCAGAGCACGTAGGCCATCGGGGCGGCTCCGAGCGGCAGGCCGGGGTGGCCGGAGTTAGCTTTTTGCACCATATCCACCGACAGCAGGCGGATGGTATTGACGCTCAACTCATCAAGCGAGATGTCTTGGGTAGTGGGCATAGGAAGGACGTGAGATTTAGCGCGTGAAAAAAAGAATAGACGGTCGTTTTGATTTCAGTGAATACCGCCGAGCGCCGACGATAACCAGTTTACAACCAGGAACCATAGAATCAGCAGCAGCCCTAGTACGAGGTTGATACTGATTAGGCGGAATCCGACCCATGTCGCCCGGCCCAGCGTGACCAGCGTCGCCACTGGCAGGAAAAATGGCAGTCCGGCCGCGACAGGCGGGAATACAAAATAGGTATTGTGCATTTGGATGTCCAACCCCGTCCGCCACACCTGCGGAAAGCCAACAAGCGCACCCATTAGCACAAGTGCCAGCAGATAGCTCGCAAGCAGCCACCCAGTTTCTCCGACCAAAGACTTTGCCGCAGCTTTAACCAACGCCTTTCTGAACAATGGTGAGCGGTGCGAGCGAACAACCCAGCGCCGCCTGCCTGATTCAAACCTTAAAAGCTCTGCCGGATGCTGTTGCTCAGCGTCCGCGGCGACCAATAGCCGCTGGCGATAATGCGCCGAATGGTAAACAGCGGGTCTTGCTGGTCGCGCTTCTCAGCCAGGCTGAAGGCGGCCACGAAGCCGCGCTTCTTCAGCTCCGGGAAGGCTGGCGTATTCCAGAGACCGAACGGGTAGGCGAAATACTTGATTTTCTTGCCCGTGATGTCTTCCAGGGTTTTGGTTGGCTTGTCGATTTGCGTCACCCAGTCCTGGCCCTGGTACTTCTTCACGTTGTGGTGGTCCCAGGTGTGGGAGCCGATTTGGTTGCCCTCATCCGAGAGCTGCTTGACCTGGGCCTTGCTCATGTAATGGGGCCGGCCGAGCGAGACGGTCATCACGAAATACACCCCCTTGAAGCCGTACTGGGCCAGCGTGGGCCGCGCCACGGTGAACTGGTCCAGGTCGGTGTCGTCGAAGGTGAGCATGATAGGCCGGCTGGGCAAGGGCGCGCCGGTCGTGAGGTAGGCGTAGAGCTGGTCGGGCTGAACGGAGTGGTAGCCGGAGTCGGCCAGCATCTTCATCTGGGCCTTGAATTGCGCCACCGGAATAATGTAGTCCTTAGCGCCTTTTGAGTCGCGGGCCGTCCAGTCCCGAATCTGGTGGTAGCAGAGAATGGGCACCTGCTTGCGGGCAAAGATGGCCGCCCCGTCAGCGGCCTTAGCGGCCGGAATACTGCTCGGGTCGGGAGCCGGGGCAGCGTTGGCGGCGGCCGGGGCAACGGCCGAATCGGCGGGCTTACTGGTGCCGGCCTCGTCGGCGGCGGTGGCGGCGGTGCCGGAGGTGACCGTTTTTTCGGCCGTGTTCGGGGTGCGGGCTTCGCCGGTGGTGGCGGTTTTCGAGTCGCAAGCGCTCAGGCCGAGGCCCAGGCTAAGAGTGGCGGCCAGCAGGCTGGCGGCGGGAAACAGGTTTTTCAAGGGAGAAAGAAACGCGGCACGAACGAGGTGCCGGCTGGTAAAAAGGCTATTTTTGCCCCAAAACTACTTCCCGTTTAGCGGTCGGTTGCTGGCTTCTGCTAAAAACCCCGATTAGTCACTCATCACTTACCACTAATCACTACCAAATGGATTCCCTGCTCGGCACCGGCGTGGCCCTCGTAACGCCTTTCACGGACACCGGCGCGGTGGACTACCCGGCCTGGGCGCGGCTGCTCGACTTCACCATCGCGGGCGGGGTGGACTACGTGGTGGTGAACGGCACGACGGGCGAGTCGCCGACGACGAGCGCGGCCGAAAAAGCCGCCCTGTTGCGCGCCGCCGTGACCCACGTCGGCGGCCGGGTGCCGGTGGTGTACGGGCTGGGCGGCAACGACACCGCCGCCACCGAGGCCCTGCTGCACAGCACCGACCTGACGGGTGTAACGGCCCTGCTCTCGGCCAGCCCCGCCTACAACAAACCCACGCAGGCGGGCCTCGTGGCGCACTACGAGCGCCTGGCCGGTGCCTCGCCCCTGCCCCTGCTGCTCTACAACGTGCCCGGCCGCACGGCCTCCAACCTCACCGCCGACACGACCCTGCACCTGGCCCGGCACGAGCGCATCGTCGGCATCAAGGAAGCCAGCGGCAACGTGGAGCAGTGCCTGGCGATTCTGGCCCGCAAGCCCGCCGACTTCCTGTTTCTCAGCGGCGAGGACCTGCTCACCGTGCCGCTCATCGCGTGCGGGGCGCAAGGCATTATCTCGGTGCTGGCCAACGCGTTTCCCGAAAAATTCTCGGCCATGACCCGCGCCGCGCTGGCCGGCGACTTCGCCCAGGCCCGGGCCCTGCTCGGCTACTTCGTGCCCCTGAACCCGCTCATGTACGAAGAGGCCAACCCCGTGGGCGTGAAGGCGGCCCTGGCCTTGCGGGGCGTGTGCGGGCCGGCCGTGCGCCTGCCGCTGCTGCCGGCCAGCGCGGGGCTGACGGCTCGGATAAAGTCGCTGCTCTGAGCTTACTTTTAAGCCATGAAACTCACTCAGGTAGCGGATTCGATTTTCACGGTGGAGGATTTTTTCACGCGGCAGCAATGCCTGGAGAAAATCGTGCTCAGCGAAGGCGTAGGCTACGAGCCGGCGAAAGTCAATACGGCCTCGGGCAGCAAAGTGCGCCTGGATATTCGCAACAATAACCGGGCGTTTTACAAGAGCGAGGAATTGGCTCAGCAGCTTTGGGAGCAGCTTCAGTCCTTCGTGCCGGCCCGGCTAGGGAACAGCTCCGCGCTGGGCCTGAATGAGCTGTTTCGCTTTTATCGCTACCAGCGTGGCCACCAGTTCAAGGGGCACTTCGACGAGAGCTACGTTCGCAATGAGCGCGAGGCGAGCTATTTCACGTTCATGGTGTACCTGAACGACAACTTTCAGGGTGGCGACACCACGTTTCGCAAGCTACGCGTTCAGCCCAGGCAGGGCATGGCTTTGATTTTTATGCATAGTCTCTACCACGAGGGCAGCGAGGTAACGCAAGGCGTGAAATACGTTTTGCGCACGGACGTGATGTATCGTTCAGACTCATCTACAAACGGCAAACAAACGCTCAATCAAGCACCATGAAAACGCCTCTAGCAAGCAAGCCGAAAGGAGCAAGCGTAAAAATAGTGGCCGAACCGGCGGCTTTTGACGATGTAGTGCTTTTCCCGAAGAAGCTCGCTCAGGCCAACGCCCAGCTCCAAAAATCTGGACCACCGTGGCTGCTGGCGAAGAGGTCCCGTCCGTAGCGGGTTGCTCACCACCCGCTGGCCAGCACGTCGGCCAGGTGCAAGGTCTTCAAATTCAGCCCTTCGCGGCGGATGTACGCTTCCAGGTGCATGAGGCAGCTCACGTCGGTGCTCACCAGATAATCGGCCCCGGTGGCCAGCGCATACTCGACTTTCTGCTGGGCCATGGCCACCGAAATAGCCTCGAACTTGACGGCGAACGTGCCGCCGAAGCCGCAGCAGGTGCTGGTTTCGGCCATCTCGACGCGGCTCAGCCCGGCCACGCCGTCCAGCAGCCGCCGCGGGGCTTCGCAGATGCCGCACTCGCGCAGTGCCGCGCACGAGTCGTGGTAAGTATAAGTGCCCGGCAGGGCCGCGCCGGGCACAACCGAGAGGCCGAGCACGTCCACCAAAAACTCGCTCAGTTCATACACGCGGCCTTGCACGGCCTGGCAGGCGGCAGCCTGGGCCGAGCCAGCGAACAAGCCGCCGAAATGGTTGCGCACCATGCCCACGCACGAGGCCGAGGGGCTGACCACGTAGCGCGGCGCGGCCGCTTCGGCCGCGAAATCCGTCAAAAACTTGGCGGCGATGTCGCGGGCTTCGGCCTGGTAGCCGGCGTTGTAGGCGGGCTGGCCGCAGCAGGTCTGGGCGGGGTTGTAGTGAACCTCGCAGCCAACGCGCTCCAACACCCGCACCATGTTCAGGGCGGTGTGCGGGTAGAGCTGGTCCACGAAGCAGGGCACGAAAATATCGACCTGGGGGGCAACCGGGGGTGCGCTGGGCATGGGGCAAAAGTACGCGGACCCCGGCCCGGCTCAGGCTTGACTAAAAACCGCGCTACGGAGCCGTCCGGCGCATTTCCTGCCGCCGCATGGGCATCTGGTCGATAACAGCTGTCAGCTCAGCCACCGTCATGGGCCGGGCGCGGCGCAGCTTTTCACCGCCGTCCTTACCCAGCAGCAGCACCGTGAAAGCGGAAGAGCCAAGCCGCAGCTGCCGCGTCAGCAGGCGCTGGTCGGCGGCGCTGAGCTGGTCGAAGGGCGCGTTGAGTACCCGCACGTCACGCGCTTTCAGAGCAGCCCGGCCGGCGGCGAGCAGGGCCGTTTGGCGCTTAAAGTTCGCGTCCTGGGCGGATGGGGCCGTCAGCAGCAGCACCCGTTGCTGCCAGCGACTGGCGCGCAGCGTCTGGGCGAGCGAAACAAGCGGGCGAGGCTGAGCGGCGAGCGCAACCGGCAACAGCAATAGCAACCAGCTCCGGCCGCTTTTGAAGAAGCAAGATGTTCTACGCATGAGCGGTTTGTGCCGCTTGCGATGAACCAAAAACCGCTTCCACCCGCGCCTGAGCTGCCGCCAGCGCCGCCTTATTCAACGGCGGCTCTTCCCCCACCTCCGCCAGAAACTCCAGCAGCCGCTCGGTCGGCAGGTTACCCGTGAGCGCGTCGGTGGCCAGCGGGCAGCCGCCGAAACCGCCCAGCGCCGCGTCGAAGCGGCGGCAGCCGGCGGCGTAGGCGGCGGCCACTTTCTCACGCCAGGCGCTGGGCGTGGTGTGCAGGTGCGCCCCGAACGCCACTTGCGGAAACGCGGGAATCAACTCCTCAAACAGCGGCGTAATGAGCGCGGGCGTACTTACGCCGATGGTGTCGGATAAGGCCACTACGCGCACGCCTAAATCGGCCAGCCGCTGGGTGAAATCGCCCACCACCGCCGGCGAGTATGGGTCGCCGTAGGGGTTGCCGAAACCCATGCTCAGATAGACGACCAGCGTTTTCGCGCGGCGCTCGCACAGCTCGTGCATCGCGGCCACGTCGGCGAGCGCCTCGGCGATGGTCTGGTTCGTGTTGCGCCGCTGAAACGTTTCGCTGACTGAAAGCGGAAAGCCCAGGTAGCTGATTTCGGGGTGATTGGCGGCGGTTTCGGCTCCGCGCTGATTAGCCACGATGGCTAGCAGCTTCGTCCGGGTCTGGCTCAAATCCAGCCCGGCCAGTACCTCGGCCGTGTCGCGCAATTGCGGAATGGCCTTCGGCGAAACAAACGACCCGAAGTCGAGCACGTCGAAGCCCACGGCCAGCAATTGTTGCAGGTACGCCGTCTTAACGGCGGTCGGGATGAAACCGGGCAGGCCCTGCATGGCATCGCGCGGGCACTCGGTGAGGATGACGGACATGGGACGAAAGTAGCGCACCGTGCGCCAAGCACCCGCCGCCCTCGCTGCTACGGCGGTTTCAGCAATCCCTAGTTCCGCACCGCAATCAGCAAGCCCAGCTCCTTGTAGCGCAGGTTGAATTTCTTGGCGATGGCCGCGTTCGTGAGCGAGCCTTTGTAGATGTACACGCCGGAGCGGAAATGCTCGTTCGTGAACAGCGCCTCGTTGATGCCACCCTGCTGCGAGATTTCCTGCAGGATGGGCGTGAAAATATTGCTCAGCGCGTTGGTGGCCGTGCGCGGCACCCGCGAGGCGATGTTGGGCACGCAGTAGTGCACGACCTCGTACTTGCGAAACACCGGCCGGTCGTGGCTCGTCATCTCACTCGTCTCGAAGCAGCCACCCTGGTCGATGCTCACGTCGATGATAACCGAGCCGGCGGCCATGCTCGCCACCAGGTTGTCGGGCACCATGAACGGGATGCGGCCGTCCTCGACGGCGAGCGCCCCGATAACCACGTCGGCCCGCCGAATCTGCTGGCTCAGGGCAAACGTGTCGAGCGTGCTCGTGTAGAGCTGCGCGCCGAGATTATGCTTGAGCCGCCGCAGCTTATACAAATGATTATCAAACACTTTTACTTCTGCGCCCAGGCCCAGCGCGGCGCGGGCCGCGTACTCGGCCACCGTGCCCGCTCCCAGAATGACGACCTGCGACGGCGGCACGCCCGTGATGCCGCCCAGGATAATGCCCTTGCCCTCGTTGGAGCGGGCCAGGTATTCGGCCGCCACGAGCATGACCGTCGAGCCGGCGATTTCGCTCATCGCCCGCACCACCGGCCGCGCCCCGCTCGGGTCCTTAATCAGCTCGAACGCGAGCGCGTTTATCTTCTTCCGCGAGAGCGCGGCGATGAATTCCGGGGTCATGGTGCCCATCTGCAAGGCCGAAATCAGCGTCTGGCCGGGGCGCATCAGCTCGATTTCATCCATCCGGGGCGGGGCCACTTTCAGGATGATGTCGGCCTTATAAACTTCGTCAGGCGAGTGGGCAATCTGGGCACCGGCTTCCGAATAGGCGTGGTCGGCGTACTTGCTCGGCTCGCCGGCCCCGGCTTCGAGCATCACCTCGTGGCCGGCGCTCACCAGGTGCAGCACGGCTTCGGGGGTCAGGCCCAGCCGGTTTTCCTGGCGGGAGCTTTCTTTGGGCAGGCCGATGAAGAGCTTGCGCTTGCGCGTTTCCACCGCCAGCATGGACTCTTGCGGAAAATAAGCGCGGCTGCTGGCCACGGCTCCAAAGCCGGTGGGTAGGGGTTCGGCCATCTTGTTTTCAAGGAACAAGGAGCAATCAACCATGCGCGATGCGCTCAGTCATTGTTCCTCGTTAATTGCTCATTATTGATTGTTAATTGTCTGGATTCCGGTCCCGTTGCGCGCAACTCAACGCGCAGGCAGTCGGGGGGTAGCAGAGAAGCTACCTGGTCGGGCCACTCTACCAGGCAAAGATACCCCGAATCGAAATACTCGGCCGTACCCAATCGCTGGGCCTCTTCGAGGGTATCAATGCGGTAAAAGTCAAAGTGATACACCGGCCTCCCGTGCCCGTCGCGGTATTCGTGGACGAGGCCGAAGGTGGGGCTGCTCACCTCGTCGGCCACGCCCAGCTCGGCGCACAGCGCCCGCACGAGCGTCGTTTTGCCGGCCCCCATCTCGCCGGTCAGCGCTACTACCGTGGCCCTGGCCTGGGTTATCGCGCGCGCCAGCTGCTGGGCCGCCCCGGGTAATTCTGCTAGCTTATTTATTTCAATTATCATTATTTTTTTGCTCGCCCGGCCGTGCGCGTCGGGCAGGCTTCACAGAGCCGAAGGGCGTCACTTCTTGAAGGCCGCCTGAAGCGTTGATTACGTAATAGACTTGTTCCTAAATAGCTCTTTCTACTTTTTCAGATGCCAGTTCCAGATACCGCAGGCCAGGGCCAGGAGCCGGTCGTTGAACGAAACGGACTTGTTGCGGCAAGTTTGGGCCACGCAGCCCAG
>Ga0209511_1001128_pt1 | contig 24416 bp, 23 predicted proteins | sample SSSSmetaG_FD_184141 | JGI IMG/M metagenome (GOLD analysis project Ga0209511, IMG submission 184141) | Glacier valley bacterial and archeal communities from Borup Fiord, Nunavut, Canada, to study Microbial Dark Matter (Phase II) - ​SSSS... | ecosystem: Environmental > Aquatic > Freshwater > Ice >... | reverse complement strand
AAGTGACGGCAATAGCATTTAAATCTTTTTGAGAAATCTTGGCGCGCGACAAAGCAAATTTAATCAAAGGATCTAATTTTATTTCATGAGCACGGGACGCATTTATCGGCACTACGCCACCCGTTTTTTTATGCATCTCAATCTGACTACTCACGCAATTGGCAAGAACTTTTTGCCCACGCGTAATAGCGACAGAGGTGTCATCACATGAAGTATCGATTGATAAAATTGTTATTTCTTCATTATTCATGAAGGTATTATACTATTTTATCTACGTTTTTCGAACTATTTTCTAGTTGTTATTTCGCATAAGTTCTGTAAGGGAATCCGCGCGTCTTATGTTTGCTACCGGAAGTATTTCTCACTACTTACACTGAACCGATCCTTCGGAAGAGAGCGACTGACCAGTAAATTTAATAATTTATTATTCTTGGAACTTATTAAGATCGTTTCAAAGAAGAAAGCGGCACCCGATTAATCGCGTCTCCGAAGAAGTACTAGCCGTTCAGCTCTGCATTGTTAAATGCAGCAATTAATAGCTAATTCCTAAGCGCAAAAGCAATAGCTTTATTTTTTCGGGTGCCTTGATTTTTTGCAGTACTTTTTTATCAAGAAAAAAGTACGAAGAGAAATACTCCTGTTTAAATTATATTTGGCCCTAGGTCAGAGAGACAGGAAAACGAACACAACAAGGGAAAGATCCAGAAATTAATGAAAAATAGAAACAAGGGGAAGAGAGATTTGCAATAACCTCACCGACAAAATAAACTGATAAAAAGCGAAGAAAAGCACAATCAGCCCCGCAGCTTTGAAAAAGATCTGCGCAAAATTACTTTGAGATAATTTCACTGAAGTAAAACTAATTAACATGAGAACTGGTAAAGTTCCCAACGCGAAAATTCCCATAGTCAAAGCCCCGTTTATGAAATTACCAGATTGGAATGCGACAAATTGTATTTGTTGAGTAAACCCACACGGAAGAATAAATGTGAAAATACCTAGTAAAACTGGTGATAAAAAATTATTTATATTACGAAATTTCTCCGTCTTTTTGAACAAAAATTTTGGTAACGTTGGCTGCAACTTTCGCATGAATGGAAATAGGTCAAGCAGATTTATCCCAAGGAATAACATTATTAAAAATAGAATAACGTCAATGCCAAATTTTATTTGTGTAGAAATTATTAATTGTTGACCGACTAGTCCCAATACTCCTCCTAGCACGAAGAACGAAATTAACCGTGAGATATGAAAAAATGTTTGTGAGATTACTCCTGCAGATCTAGATTTCATAGAAAAATTCGATGAAATTGATAATACTAATCCACCAACTACAGCCATACATGAAGATAAAGAGGCTATTACGCCAATGAAGAAAATCAGCCAGTAGTTTAGATTTCCTGAGGTAGGAGCGGCATTTGAAACTCGATTAATAATTAGAAATGCTGTAACGATAGTGAGCGCTACTGGAATAGAGATTATGAAATCTTCCCAATTTATTTTGTGATTAAAATCTTCTTGAGAAATACTATTTCGAACAACGTATCCAGCATCTTGAACCAGAGAAGTAAAGTCTTCTGCTAATTTTTCCATATCAGAAAACACTCCTTCTACAATTAATTTTTGATTTTTGAGATCAGCTTTTGCAGAGTTGACTCCATCTACTTTTCCTATTCTCTCTTCGATTAACAATTCACATGCTGCACAATGCATGCCATCGACAATAAATTCTACACATCGAACTTCTGGAGTAGGTAAAGGATTTTCAGGATTATTTTCCATTTATACTACGTCGACCGTAAATTTATACATTCCCATACTGCAATATCCTTCGATTCTGGTTCCGGCAATTTGAGATGGAATGCTTATTTCGGTCTCACCCGTAAAAGGTAAATTTTTCGAAATATTTAGTTTCGGAATATTAACAATGGATGAGCAATCAAAAGTACCATTTGTAATAATTTTTAATGAAGTTGGTAGTCCAGATTTCACAGAGAAATAGTTTGGTGTGAAACCGTTTTTCGCAGTCATCTGAATATAATTCATAGAATTCACGATTTTAGAATTAGCCACCGTACCATCATCTCCGACGAAAAATAGCAAAAAGATAATTACAAAAAATAACACCGTCGATACTATCATCGAGATGAAACTTGTCACTATGAATTGATTTTGTGATTTGTATAAAAGCATTCAAATTTATTTAAGATTATTAAACAGCAACTAGTTCTAAAATTATTTCACTGTCAGTAGAATCGGCGCATGGTCTGAGCCTTCTATCTTATCTAGAATATCGGCATCTGTCACGTGTTTTTTATATTCTTTATTCACGCAGAAATAATCAATCCTCCAACCAATATTTCGTTTCTTTGCTCCAAATCTCATATTCCACCATGAGTATCTTTCGGGCTCTGGATGATATTCACGAAATGTATCCACCATTCCCAACTCAATAAATTTGTCCATCCACTCTCTTTCTTCTTTTGTATATCCGGCATTTCCTTCGTTCTCTTTCGGTCGGGCGATATCAATAGGTTTATGTGCTACATTATAATCTCCTGTAATAATAATGTTTTTCCCGGCTTTAATATTATTTTTCACATGTTCATAAAGTGCTTCATTAAAAGTAATTTTGTAATCCAGTCTTTTCACACCTTCTTGACCTGAGTTTGGGAAGTAAATATTGTAAAGAACGAAATCTTCATTTTCTACAACAATAGTTCGGCCTTCTTCATCAAACTCTTTTATCCCTATTCCATTCACAACATTAGTAAATTCTTTTTTTGAGAAAATTGCAGTCCCACTGTACCCTTTTTTTGTTTGCGATGGATTCCAATAAACATATGGATAGTGCATCAGCTCGATAGGAAAAGGTGTCGCCTGATCTAATTCAGCCTTTACTTCCTGCAGACAAACAACGTCAGGTTTCACAGTATCCAACCAAGCGAAATGTGTTTTCCGTGCACGAAATCCGTTTACATTCCAAGAAATTATTTTCATATTTTTCTAATTTTGTATATTATACTGCATTAGTATTTATGGTGTAGCTATTATTTTATAATTTATTAAGAAATTTCTTCAGTTAATCGACTCCAATATTAATCATTATGACTAAAATTCCCACAACAATTGTTACCGGATTTCTTGGTTCAGGAAAAACAACTTTGATTAAAAATGCTGTCGAAAAAATCTGGAATGTTGAAAAAATAGCAATCATTAAAAATGAAATTGGAGATGTAGGTGTAGACGAGATGGAGTTCAAAAATGATAAATTAATTGTCACTGAGCTGGAAAATGGTTGCATTTGTTGCACGCTTGTTGGTCAAATGAATGATTCTCTGCGGGAAATAGTTGCTAAATATAAACCAGATCGAATTATTATCGAAGCTTCGGGTTTAGCCAAGCCTGCTCAAATTGCAATTAGCCTTGATTTAATTGAGGAATTAGAGATCGACGGAGTAATAGTTGTAATCGACGCGTTAAATTATAATTTCGTAGATGAGAAACACAAGGCTTGGAGCGACAAAATGCAGACAGAATTTGTTGATTTGTATATTTTAAATAAAGTGAATCAAGTGCCATCGCGCGTGGTAGAAAACATTTCTGACGACATTTTAGAATTAAATTCTGACGCGAGAATTATTGAGACTGAGAATGCACAATTACCCGTCGATTTAATTTTTGGTCTCCACCATTCTTTTGTAAATTTTGAAGACGAAATTTTTCATGATCATGAGGAAAACTCTACTGACGAATTTGAAACTTTTACAATACATGATTTTGAAGTAAAAACTAAAGACGGATTAGAATTATTTTGTAATGCTTTACCCAAAAGAATATTTCGTGCAAAAGGATATTTTCAGGACAATAAGGGTGCAAAATGGATATTAAATTTTGTAGCTGGAAAAGTGAAGTTTGAAGAAACAAATGCGGATTTTGATAAATCAAATATAGTCTTTATCGGTAAAAAAATACTTATGTATAAAGAAGATTTGGAAAAGAAATTAACCCATTAAATTACATTTAATTACTTCTCTTTGCGATTACGATGCCTTTTTTTTGTCGTTAGCTAGTCATATATTGTATAATTATTAAATAGTATTATTTAAATGAATCCAATCCCAGTCTCAATTTTTACAGGCTTTCTCGGCGCAGGAAAAACGACATTGATAAACGAAATCGTCAAGCAAAACCCACAACTTAAATTTGGCTTTATAATAAATGAATTTGGCGAAGTTGGTGTAGATGGTCAGCTTGTAAAAAACACAGGTGAAGAGCTAATTGAGTTATCAAATGGCTGTATTTGTTGCGTGGTACGTGACGATCTAGTCAAAGCTGCAGAAAAAGTGATTAACACAGGTAAAGTCGATTACATTATTATCGAAACGTCCGGATTAGCTGAACCTCTTCCCGTCGCTCAAACATTCAGCGTAAATACACTAAGTGGAAAACTCAATCTAGATGCTATCGTTTGCCTTGTTGACTGTATTAATTTCAAAAATATAAATGACAGTTTTAAGATTGCAAAAGAACAAATTGCATGTGCAGATATTATTGTAGTGAATAAAATAAATGAGCAAAAAGAAGATGTTGTCGACTTTGTTTTGAACTATATTCAAGAGCTGAATCCGTACGCAGTGATTATCAAAAACGACGGTAATATCGACACAAAATTAATAATTGATACCGGAAAATGGTCGGTAGAAAATCTAACAAAACATGAAGGTTTGTTGGACGATCATGAACACGAACATGACAAAATCGATGAAATAGTTTTCACAACCGATAGATTATTTGATATTAAAAAACTGGATAAATGGGTTGAAGAAAATTTTCCGTTAAGCGTCGTACGCGCCAAGGGATTTCTGAGAATAAGAGGCTATAGTAATGACGAAATATTATGCTTACTGCAAGTAGCCGGAGCAAAACGAGAGCTACGCCGCTTCCTCCCTACCCGAGATGATTTTGACGCAACAACATCACGAATAGTTTTCATAGGAAAAGAGCTGGACAAACAAGAAATTTTTACAACTTTAGAAAAAACGCTTATCTAGATACTATTCGTAGCTTTTATTTTTCTATCATTCCTGCTCAAGTAGGGACTTTTCGCCTTCCCCATATCTGGAAATATCACCCCTCTCATTTTTCTGAACCAATCCTTAAAATTAGAGTGATTGACCAGTATTATTAATAATCTATTATATTGGAACTTGTTAAGATTTACTCGAACGAATAAATGAATCCTGATGAATCGCGTCTTTGGATTAGTAATAGCGATTCGTTCGGTATTCTTGAACTTTTGTATTTAGTCCCGTTAGGGAGTTACTCTTTCAAGAGAAAAGTAACTAAAGAAAATACTATCTAATAAGATTTAATTTGACCCTACACCAGAGAGACAGGAAGCTCGCATTCGCGTAGCCATACGGTCACAAGCGAGATTGCTACGTCGTTTTACAACTCCTCGCAATGACAACAATGAACTACCTAATGGAATAAACTCCCCTCATATCCAAAAGATTTGAGATACTGTCCCGTGGAAAAAATTATTAAATACTGCGCATGTAATGCCATTGCTATCTTATCTGCTATGTTTGTGGGGGAAACGAAAATAGCTGTACTCGCAGTGTCTGCGGATAACGCGTTGTCTCCTTGAGTGAAAACTGCAGCAATATCGGAAATATTTTCACCAGTCTTTGCACTAACAAGATGATTAAAAGCTTTATGTGAATTTGCCGTTTCCCAATTGCGTTTTGTGCCAGCAGAACACGCAATTGATTTATTTTCTATTTCAATAGTCCCAATCATTTGCGTTTGATCAAACGGATTCTCTAGAGCAAATTTCTCCTTTCGTCCATTTGTTGAAGCAAAATAAATATCCCCTCCTCCATTTATTGTGAAATTATGAATCTCGTTTTGTATCAGAATATTTTTAGCTTCGTCGATGAGCCAACCTTTACCGATTCCACCCAGATCTATTTTTATTTCAGAATAAATCTCTATTTTTTCTGGAGTTAAAATTTTAAATCTATTCTCGATATTTATTTTTTTATCTTTTTCGGTAAATGTTAAATTTTTGTCATAACCTAAATTTTCAAGATGAGTGCCGACCGCAATATCAAAATATCCTTGAGAGACATTTCGTACTTGCTCTGCGAAATTCATCATGCCAAATAAAACGGATGGAAAATTTGTTAGTACTTTTTTTTCATTTAAAATGCCAATGTAACTCGCAGATTTAAAACGAGAATAATTGTTATCAAATTCCAACATGATTGATCGGATTTGCGAAGAAAGTGAATCCCATTTTTCTTGCGAAATTTCATCCTTCACCGATATCCACCAGTGGGTTCCGATTGCTTCGTATTCGATAGTTTTCTCAGGCATAAAGTATTTATTTACGTGGAATGATAACATGAAAATTATTTCTTTATTTTTTTAATCTAATCAATTTTGGTTTTGTTTCATTTTGGAAGTTAGTAATAAGATTTTCAATTCAAGTTCTTTCGTACCACTACTAATAGAAACTCGAGATGTGAAAAGCACAGAAGCCTTTGGCTTGTAATCGTCTGATGCAAATAGAATTATATGAATAACAAATTCATTTAAATATAACGGATTGAGCAACGCTGCATATGCACGTTCAGAAAAAGTTATCGAAGCACCAGACCCATCCAAAACACCTACAATATGTAAATGATTTTCTATAGGACGAACGACTCTCCTTCCTCCTAGAATCTCCTCTGTATCTTCATCGGCAATTATTTCAATAAGAGCATACTTAATTGTCTTTGAATTTAAAAAAAATCCTTTAATTCTTTTCGTTGCGTATCATCTTCTAGTGCAAGACAAAGAACAACATTTTTTTGCTCAATTTGAAAATCACCTTTTATAATATTTTAACAAACATAAAAAAGCCCTGTTTCCATGGCTTTTTACAGTAAATAATTTACTTCGTCTTCTTCGCGATTTGATCCGCAATATTCGTAGGCACGACCTCATATTTTTTAAACTCCATCGATGGAGTAGCACGACCTTGCGTAGCCGAACGAACTTCGAGAGCAAAACCAAATAGATTTGCTAGCGGAAGCTCAGAATAAATAACTTTAGCATTACCACGCTGATCCGATCCGAGAACCATACCACGTTTTGAGTTAATCATACCCGTGATGGTACCGAAATATTCCTCAGGGACTACTATTTCTACCGCCATGATCGGCTCGAGCAATACTGGTTTAGCATTTCGCATTGCTTCCTTGAAACCGATAGAACCAGCTGCTTGAAATGCTGCATCCGATGAGTCGACTTCGTGGTAAGAACCATCGTAAACGGCGACTTTCACGTCTTGTACAGGATATCCTGCTACGATACCACTTTCTAAAGTTTTCTTGATACCTTTATCAATTGATGGAATATAATTTGAAGGAATTACACCACCACGGATTTCATTAGAAAATACGTATCCTTCGCCTCGTTCCAGAGGTGTGACCCTAATCCAACAATGACCATATTGACCACGACCACCTGACTGTTTAATATATTTTCCTTCGCCCTCTCCAACTGCAAGAATTGTCTCTCGGTAAGCTACCATCGGGGCACCAACACTTACGTTGACATTGAATTCACGCTTTAGACGATCGACAATAACTTCGAGATGAACTTCACCCATGCCAGACATGACCATTTGACCAGTTTCTGGATCAGTTTGCATACGCAATGTAGGATCTTCTTCGAGTAATTTACCAATTGCTGTGCCAAGTTTCTCTTGATCAGATTTTGTAGTTGGTTCGACAGATTGTGAGATAACTGGCTCAGGGAATGTAATGCTTTCCAAAAGAATTGGGTGCTCTGGATCACAGATTGTGTGACCTGTACCTAGATTTTTCATTCCTACCAATGCAGCGATTTCTCCAGCACGTACTTCCGTCACTTCTTCACGATGGTTTGCATGCATGAGAAGCAGACGACTGACGCGCTCTTTTTCATCATTAGTACTATTGAGAACATAGGTTCCGGATTTTAAAACGCCGGAGTAAACACGGAAATATACTATTTTACCTACGTTTGGATCCGTTGCGACCTTGAATGCTAGCGCGGATAATGGCTGATCATCCGAAACCTCACGTGTTATTTCTTCCTCTGTATCTGGATTTTTGCCATGCACTACACCTTTATCTAGTGGAGATGGTAGGTAACGAACAACACAATCGAGTAGGAATTGGACTCCTTTATTTTTGAGGGAGGAACCACCAGTCATAGGATAAATACTGCTTGAGATAGTACCTTTTCGGATTGCTGAGTGAATGTCATCCTCTGTTAATTCCTCACCGTTAAGATATTTCTCCATTACAGCATCGTCATATTCGGCGACAGCATCAATCATCGCGGCTCGATACTCTTTAGCTTTTTCCAACAGATCTGCTGGAATATCAGTCACGTCAATGTCTTTTCCTAGATCATCTTTATAAAGAATTGCTTTCATCTTTACAAGATCAACTAAGCCGCTAAAATTTCCCTCTAATCCAATAGGAATTGTGATCGGAACAACTTTTACACCAAGACGATCCTTAACACTTTTAAGTGATTCATAAAAATCACCTCCAACTTTATCAATCTTATTACAGAAAATTATACGAGGAACATTATATTTGTCGGCTTGACGCCATACTGTTTCAGTCTGAGCTTCTACACCCTGGCTACCATCCAAAAGAGCAACCGCGCCATCCAAAACACGTAAAGATCGCTCTACCTCTACGGTAAAGTCTACGTGTCCAGGAGTATCAATAATGTTTATTCTATATTTTACATTATCCAAAGACCAAAAAGCCGTTGTAGCTGCAGATGTAATCGTAATACCACGCTCTTGCTCTTGAACCATCCAGTCCATAGTAGCCGCGCCTTCATGCACTTCTCCGATACGATAAACACGACCAGTATAGTATAAAACTCGCTCTGTGGTTGTGGTTTTACCAGCATCAATGTGAGCAATGATTCCGATGTTTCGAATAGAATTTAAAGGCACTTTAGCATTATCGACAGCCATGATTAAAAAAATAACAAATAAAAATAAATGGAGCTCGTCAGGTAACGTTTGGAAAAATTTCGCAAAAGACCAAAAATACACGAACCAGCCGCTTTATAGCGACGAAAGTATATTATATTTTGTTACAAAATGCGAGTTTTATGTAATCAAATATAAATTTAGGAATTCATATTTTCTTCTAGAAATGCAGCAACAGAAATATCTGTTGAAAAACTTAATGACCTTAATATGAAACTACCAATTTTCAATTTAGTTAAACTGTAGCCCGACTCCTCAATATATTGCGGTAATTGGGGATCGTACTTTAATCCAACAGAATTATCTTTGCCAATCTTTGCTTTTATTTCAGATATAACATTATATTCGGTTTTCCGTCTCATAGGAACCCAATAAACGGATAACTCTCTTTCTCGCGGTTTAAATAATACTCCCGACTCCCATAATTCATCATCATAATAATTTTTTTTCCAAAAACACATAATCTAATAACTGCTTGCCATTATGTTCTGTTGAATGATGACCCATATAAAATTGAGATTGTACGTCACTAATTACCTCCATTTTCCATAATTCTTCTATGGTGAATTGCGATAATGCATAAATCGTTGGATAAAAAGCATCGAGACTGCCGACAAAATACGTCTCCTGTTTTATTCTTTCTTCAGAATATTCTTTTCGTGGAATATATCTAAGCATTACGTGAAATTTTTAATTTTACACCTTACTTTTCTCCCGAAAAATAAGATAGAATGCTGACGTCACGCCGATTCTATAATAAAACCCAGTAAAATGCATCGATGAAAGAAAAGTTTTGTAAATTTATTTTGAGAATAACAGATAATTTTAGCTCAAAAAGATTAATTCTATTTATTTTAGGATTAACTTTTGTTTTCTGTGTACTGACTGTAACCGGTACCACAACAGGAATCTGGGGTTGGGAGCATACTTTATATTATCGGATCTATGGACAGATCTCTTCTGGTCAAATTCCATACGTAGATTTTTTTATAGAATATCCGCCTCTCGCTGTATATTTTATCTCGTTACCATGGGCTTTTTTCACAGGAATCACACAAAATTGGTTCGCGACACTCTACTCTTTTTACGCCATGGTTTGGTTTGCTTCGGCGTTAATCGGAATGAAATGGATTCTCAGAAAACTCAATGCCAATGTAGATAAAAGCAAACAGTGGATTTTCTTTACCGGAATCCTGATGTTACCGGTTTTTATTTTGATAGTCGCACGCTACGATATTTTCCCGGCCGTTCTTTGCGCCATAGGTTTTGGATTATATTTGGTAAGCGTGAGAAATAAGAATAGATTGTTTTTTGCTGTTGCTATATTGCTAATTTCGATATCCGCCGTGTTAAAACTTTATGGATTCTTAATCTTGCCGTTAATATTTTTGAATGAATTTTTTGATAAAAAATATCTAAATTCAGTAATTACTTTTTTAATAATAATCTTTTGTATTGGGGTCAATATTCCATTTGTGTTAAACGGACAAGATAGATTTAACGAATTTCTAAAATATCAGACACAGCGAGATGTACAAGTAGAAAGTAGCTATTCAACTGTGTTTTTGTTAGCAGAAAAGATCGGAATTGCGAAAACAGATTTAGAAATTCAATATGGTGCGTTGGAAATCGTCAACAATTATACAAACCCTGTTGGAAAAATTAGCCAGGCGGCAATAATTTTATCTAGTGTTGGAATTTATTGCATATTTATTTTCTTGAAATTGAAACGAAAAGTAAATATTCAGAGTACTTTAATTTTACTTTCTATAAGTGTTGTTTTAGCATTCATATTTTTCAATAAAGTTTTTTCGCCACAATATCTTGTTTGGATTTTATTATTTATTCCTCTCCTCGCGTTGGTAGATTTTGGGAAGAAAAAAAAGAGAATACAAATTGCATTTTTAATATTATTTATTCTAACTTTTTTAATTTTCCCCTGTTTTTACGATTTATTATCAAAGAAAAATTTATTATTAGAAATAATGCTATTAGCAAGAAATTTGCTGGTATTAATAATAGGAATTATGCTCCTTGTACAATCGTTTTATGCCAATCGGCCTGCGAAAATTTAGTCATAACTTTGATTATATCTTCTCGAGTGACTTCATCAATTTTGGTGATAATCATCGGAATATCCGTAATTTGATTGTATATTGTTTCCTCTTTGCCTAGTTTATGTCCCCACGAATCCGTTGTATCCATGTTCATGAGCAAAGAAGATTTTGAAAGTTCTTTCGCACGAATAATATCATCATCCGTAAAATCTCCATCAGCTAGTTTTTTTATCTCTTGTAAGACAACTTCTTCCACTTGTTTCACGTTATCTTTTTTCAATCCCGCATCGATAATTAGGGTTCCAGATTTGGACCAACAATAATTATATGCGTAAATATTGTATGCAAGGGCTAGCTTTTCTCGTACTTCAATAAATAATTTTGATGCGGCGCCAGAGCCTAGCACGGCAGTAGCCACAGACAATTTATATTTATCTGGATCAGTAAAAGGTACAGAGTAAGTAGCCATACGAAACTGTGCTTGCTGCATGTCTCGAGTATAAGTTACTTCCGGATTGGTAAATTTAGAGTCAACAAATACTGGCTCGGCATATTTTCCTTGTTTATACTCTGAAAAGTATTTATTAACCAAGTTCTCTAATTCTTCGTGAGTGATTTCACCCGCTGCAGCGATAACTGTATTTTCACAGAAATAATGAACGTTGAAGAAATTTCGGATTTTCTCACCATCAAGTTGATCCATTCCAGAAATAGTACCGGCTATATTACGACCATATTGATCCTCTGGATACATGTTTTCGAGAAGCTGATCGCTCGCGTATTCGGAAGGATCATCTTCATACATTTTAATTTCTTCTTTTATCACTTCACGCTCTTTCGTGACTTCCGCTTCATCTAATTTGCTATGGAGAAAAGCATCAGAAAGAATTTCAAATCCATTTTCTAGATTTTGTTTGAGGACTTTTATGTAATAGCATGTATATTCTTGACCAGTCATAGCATTAGCTTCGGCACCGATTTTCTCCAGATCGTAAAAAACTTGATACGGCGTTGGTCTTTTCTCCGTACCTTTGAAAACCATATGTTCAAAAAAATGTGCCACTCCCGCGTTGGTAGAATCTTCGAAACGTGACCCTGTGTGTACATAAATTCCAATATACACGGCTGGAGTATCCGGCATCAAATGCGAGACGATTCGCAGACCTTTGGAATTAGTTGTTTTCGTAGTGTATTTATCCATAGGCTGAATTATAGCATGTGAAAATATCCGTCACTGTGTTCCTGTCAATAACAACTATTTCAGCACTTTCTTGTAGAATCTAATTTTTCTTTCATTGATTAGCTTTTCCCAATCAATGAAGATAAATATTATTGCGCCAATAATCCCGAAGACAGCAAAAGCAATAGAATACGGATTAAATAACCCCTGACTAATCACATCTTGTAAAGAAGTTAAAACTGTCGATACAGTAGCCGCAACAAATAGATATTGAATCGTACGACCGACAAAGAATCCTATTAATAATGGCCAAATTCGTATCTGCGCTGTACCTGCCACGATAAAAACTACGCTTGTCGATGCTGGAGAAATACAATACAAAGTCATGCTCACGATTGTATAGAAATTATTTTTGTGAACTATTTTCCTCAATATTCCATATCCATGCTGCACTCTTTCAGCTAGAAATTTAGCTCCTAAATATTTCACGATATTATAGAGAACAATACGACCTATCATAGCCCCGAAAACCGTGATCAAAGTTAAAAGAATTAAATTACCATTTGTAGAAATATAGAAATAAGATAATAGAAACGAAGTTGGAGGCGAAATCGCTGGAATCGTATTAAAAACAATTGCTAAAATAAAAAGTAATAATAGTTGTGTGATCATATTTTTTGAGTTAGAGCACTATGATACAATACATCCGTATAATTTTTATCAATGACGATATTACAAATCATAGCCTACGGAATCTACACTTTTGTGTTTCTCCTTCTCTTCTTTTTTCTTTTTTCACAAGTATGGATTGATATTTCTAATATGAGATTAAAGAGAAAATTTGGTCTTCCATATGTACCAACTTCACGAAAAAGATTAAATAAAATCATCGAGATGGCCGATTTAAAAAATACAGATAAAGTTATTGACCTTGGTTCTGGTGATGGCAGAATCGTGATCGCGGCTGCAAAAGCTGGCGCTAATGCTGTAGGATATGAGCTAAATTTCATGCTCGTTTTTTGGTCAAGAATAAAAATTAAATTTTTTGGTCTTTCTGATCGAGCAAAAATAATCCGAAAAGACTTATTGAAAGCTGATTTTTCGACCTATAATGTTTTTTTACTTTACACGATGCCATGGGTGATGGACGAAGTAGAAAATAGACTAAACCAGAGTAAATACGATAATATAAAAGTAGTTTCAAACACCTTTCAATTTGGTGAATTAAAACCTGTAAAAATAGCTGAAAAAGAAAAAGTATATTTATATGAAATCAAAAAAAAGAATTAAAAATATTGCCTCAAAGATTAAGTTTAATAAAAACTTTAAATTTGAAAATGTTCCAGTTCTTTTTCATAAATCGCTTACAAATATTAAAAAAACATCTCTCTTATCTTACAAATTTTTTGTAAATAATAAGAAGAAAATATTCTTATCAGTTGGAGTTGTTGTTTTGTTATTCTTTGTTTTGGATATATTTTTAAATGTTTTTTATGACGTTAGACTTTCTAATTACATTAAAAATTATAGTGACTCCGAAAATCTAGAGTACCGTTATACTGCGCTGATTCTTGGCGCGGGAATAAACGAGGATGGTACTCCATCCGCAATGCTAAAAGATAGGCTCGATGTCGGTTACGGACTTTTAAAATTAGGTAAAGTCTCAAAACTCATACTCAGTGGTGATAATCGTGAAGTGAACCATAATGAACCTGAAGTAATGAAGCAATATTTGGTAAAAAAAGGGATTTCAGAATATAAATTAGTATTAGATTATGCCGGTCGTAGAACCTATGACTCCTGCTATCGAGCGAAGGCAATATTTGGTCAAGATAAAATTTACGTTGTCACTCAGGATTTTCACATCACTAGAGCTGTTTTCTTATGCAAATCTGTGGGCATCGATACAATAGGGATAACTTCAGATTTGCAATCCTATCCTTACCTCTGGACTAATGTCCTACGAGATTATCTTGGCATGTTTAGCGCATTTTTTGACGCTAAGATCTGGAAACCCGTCCCTGTTTTGGGAAATCAAATACAGATTTAATACTTTCTGTCATTTCGAGCCAAGGCGAGAAGTCTTTAACTTGTCACTACCGTTTGAAATAACAGAATCAAAAACTTCCAAACCTTGCTATTTCTTTGCATTTTATTACCATCTCGGATATAATCTGACTGCTAATTTCACATTTATATGGACACAGTACAAATTTTACAGATAACTAAAAGTCACTTGAAGACAGATCTCCCAAAGATTAATGTCGGTGACACTATTCGTGTTTACACCAAAGTAAAAGAAGCAAAAGGCGTTCGTAGTCAAGCATTTGAAGGCCTTGTTATACAATTACGTCATGGTGGTACAGAAGAATCGATCACTGTACGAAAGCTTGCTAGCGCTGGTGTTTTTGTAGAAAAAATATTTGCCGTTCATTCCCCTGCTATTGATAAAATTGATGTAATCAAAAAAGGTCGAGTGCGACGAGCTAAATTAGGTTACCTACGTAACCGTGTTGGTAAACAAGCTCTTTACGTCAAACCAGGCGAAAAAATGGCTGTAAAAGAAGGTGCCGTAAAGACAAAGGCCGAGAAGAAAAAAGAAGAAAAGTAATCTAAAGTTTAAATTTTTAAATCCCTACTCCAGTAGGGATTTTTTTTTGCTTTTAGCCTCCATTGTCGTTACCAGTGAGCACAGAATCTTTCTCTATTCCTGTTCCCGGAAATATCCTCAATCACTTGTTCTGAACAGATCCTTTGGAACAGAGTGATTGACCAGTAATATTAATAATCTATTACTTTGAAACTTATTAATGTATTCTCGAAGGAAAAAACGGTACTCGATGAATCGCGTCCCCGGATTAGTATTAGCCGTTCAGCTTCTGCATTGTTGAATGCAGTAATTAATAGTCCATATCTATAGCGCAAGTGTGGTAACACTATTTTTTGAGTGCCTTGAACTTTTGTATTCAGTCCCGTCAGGGAGTTACTCTTTCTTTCAAGAGAAAAGTAACGAAGTAAACAGAACCTAATAATATAGAATTTAGCCGAAGGCCAGTGAGATAGGGACATTAAACACAAGAAGGGAAAGATCTCCCTGCGGGACGGAATGACAATAGTAAGTGTGGCAACCCCTCCGCCCTATCGGGCACCTCCTCTTTTGTAAAGGCGGAGGATATTTATAATGTTATTAAATGAGATTTTCCAACGGGATTGCCACGTCGTTTTACAACTCTTCGCAATGACATTCTTCATAACTTTGCGGTTAGCAATTACAAATACCCCAATCTCCCCGTCAAACTCACGACATTGTGTCGATCCAATTTATCTTTAATTTCAGAATATTTATCTAATACATCCGCGAGAATATTTTTTATCTCGATTACGCGTTCAGCCGTCATGGCTTCAACGCGAATGGTTAGATATGGCGATGTGTTTGACGCACGAACTAATCCCCAAGATTCTTTGTCAAAGTTTATTCTTGCACCATCAATATTGGTAATGTCATATTTACCTATGAATTCAGCTATCACCTGCTCTATTACTTTAAATTTCACATTATCCTCACACGGTAATTTGATTTCAGGTGTTCGAACTTTTTTAGGAATAAAACTAAGTAATGAAGAGATACTCTCATTGCTTTCTGACAAAATACGAAGAATAGTACATGCCGCCCAAAAACCATCATCTATGCGAAAATAATTTTCCGCGAAATAAAAATGTCCAGATACTTCACCGCCGAGGATGATATCTAGATTTTTACGCATGGAATCTTTGATCGGAGCATGACCTGTCCGATGCATAAGCGGAACACCACCGGAAAAAGTTGGAATTAATTCTGGTAACAAAGAAGTGCTCTTCACATCGAATAAAATCGTCTTGCCTGGATTTCGCGATAAAACATCTTTTGACAACAGCAGAAGAATCTCATCGCCAAAAATATATTCCCCATTATTGTTCACAAACCCTACCCTATCGCCATCGGCATCAAAGGCAATACCAAGATCAGCATTGTTTTTTTTCACAGCGGCCATCAGATCCCGCATGTTTTCTGGAGATTCCGGATCTGGTACATGATTCGGGAAATACGCATCGGGAGTGAAATAAAGCTCTTCGACAATATTGCATCCGAGAGATGTGAATAAATCATGCGAAAAAAGTCCCGGAGTTCCGTTGCCACAATCGATTACGATGTTTAACGGACGTGATAAATGAAAATGTTCGAGAATATATTTTTTATAAGTTTCGTATGCCGTATCTAGATTTGTAATTTGACCTGGAGTAATTTCACCAGGAATTTGGTAGTCATCGTTTTCAATCATATGCAGCATTTCTTGTAGTTCTTCGCCGTAAATCGGTGAAGTCCCCTGCTTCATCACTTTAAATCCATTGTAAAAATATACATTGTGACTACCAGTAATATTTACACCGCCACCATAGTTTCCGAATGAAGTTAGAAAATAAACTAAAGGCGTAGTAGATTTACCGATTTCAATAACGTCAATTCCCATCTCAAGAATGCCAGATACAAAAGATGCTTTTAGCTCATCCGCATAAGGACGAACTTCGTAGCCAACAACTACATTTTTTCCGCCATTACGACGAATAATACTCGCATATGCTTTGCCAATAGCTTTAGAAGTATCTAGATTAATAGTAATGCCCGGAAAAGCACCATACCATTTTTCATACTCTTCCACGACTTTAGGATCAAATTTCACACCAGCTACACCACGAATATCGTACTCGCGAAAAATATTTGAATTAATCTGCATAGAATTTTATTTATAAAATATTCTAGCATATGAGATGTGACATCCATGTAGAAACTATAAGGCTTATTTTCATCATATTTTCAACATTTTTCATTTTTTAGTTGACCTTAGTGACGTACCTAATTTTTCTTCTAATATTTTTTGAAGCTTTGAATCGATCGTAATTCCATCTCTATATCCATATAGATTTAAATTAGGATGCTCCGTACCAAATTTTGTAAAACCTTCATTAGATTTTCCTACTTGTATTAGTCTAGAAGAACAAAATTGCTCTATGCCACCATTCGACTTAATTATATTTTCTAAAATTGGCTGAGGATATCCGGAGATAAGGAATCGACAAAAATCTGGACCCATTATCAAAAAATCTGAAATACCCTGATGACCTACACCAAAATTATATGCCACTTTAACTGGACTATTTTTTTCTTTAGAGAAACTTTCTGATTCGATAAGCATTTTATTTGCCACGACTACATTTCGGAAAAAGTCCAATGCATCTTCTGGATTACCATTTGTAACAATACCATTTAGCCGAGTAAAAATTCGGTCGAGAACAGTGATATTACGCGTAAGATTCATTAATTCTGAGCCGATTACCGATGACGATAATACACCACCAGAGATAAGTCCCGCCGAATACAACCACTTTCTTCGACTGGTTAGAGGTTTTTTATTTATTTTATTTGTAATAAAATTTATAGTTACACCAGCATCAATTACAAAACCTGCAAACATTCTAGCAAACTCCGCAATATTTAAATCTAATTGTTCATCTTTTATCACAATGTCTGGATACATTACTTTCGTATTGCCATTAGCAAATTTTATTATTGCATCATCAGGCCATACCCTTTCATTATAATTATTTGCCGAAAATAGAATTTCTTTTCCGGTTCGTGTAAATAGCTCTATGGAACTGCCCTCTACTACAAGGACATCCAGATTTGAAGGAATTTGCTCTGAACGTAAATGTTTATCATGCCATTCTAATAAAGGTATAAATTCTGCATATTGAGTACTAATTTTATTTTCAACAATTCTTTTTGCTTCAGAACCAACGATAACACCCGCAGTAGTAGCGCCTACACTTTTCATGAATTTTCTTCGACCAGACATAGAATTTTATTTATAAAATATTCTAGCACGCGTTGAAATTAATGCAGAATCAGAAACGTTCTACCCGTTAAAAATATCATAAAGCCCATTATATAATTCAGTTTTTTTAATCTCACCGAATTGGAATTCGTATTTAGCACTATTGAGAAATATCGGCTTGTCAAAAAGATATTTAACATCAATAATATTCTTGGCATAATTAATTTTATTTTTATTTACGAAAAATTGTTGCAAAAATAAAAACAATGTATTGTATCGAACTATTTTTACCAACACTCCAGTAATCTCATTGATCGCCGCAGCAATCTGCTCCAATGTATATTTCGTACCAGAGATATTGAATTCTATTAACATTTTTCCACTATCGGAACTCTTTTCCGCCCACTCAATCACGCTTTTTAAGACATCAATCGCATCGGAAACAAAAATAAATTCATGATTTATTGCAGTTGATCCTGGCCATTGAATAATATTTGACTTGCCCGACAGAACTGAATTCAAAAAGAAATTTGCTCCTGGAGCTAATAAATCTGGCAATCGCAAAAGAATAATTTTACGAGTTAAATTTTCCTCTGCATTTTTTTGCAACAATTGATAAATCTCTTTACGTATTTTCCCGTTTTGAGTTAATGGAATATGACGATAGCTCTCATCCACAGATCCTTTATCTGTGAAACCATAAATCTCGACGGTATCTAAGTAAATAATATTTGTCGCATCTGATAATAATATTTTATTTACATTTTCCAGGATATTTTGTGGGATATCTAGATATGAGTCAAAAAAAAATACGATGGTAGAATTAGATTTTATAGCATCTAGACTAGTAATTTCTTCCACATTTTGTAGCGAAGAGAATTTCGCCAGATAATTCTTGACTAGCGAATTTTTTGTATGAAAAAACTGGATCATATAAGTTTATTTTGATTTTGTAGAACTGATCCTGCAGGATCAACATATTCTGTATAATCTTTATTTCCTAGAAATTTTCGCAATACGAATTGGAATAAAAATAATCCAGTAAGTAAAAGAATACTCAAAAAAACTATAAATCCCCTAGCCTTGAGATCAGCAACAAGAATACTAGAGATAGCCACTAGTATTCCCGCGATTGTATTCGTTGCTCCGACCAGAATACCAAAAACTCTACCACGGACTTTAGGATCTGCGAATTTTTGGATTAATTCTAACGCAGGTGATTGAATCAAAGTCACAAATACTCCCATGATCACGATTAGCGCTTCGAATAAAATGAATTCAAATGTGACACCAACCCTTAATCCTTGGGTGATAAATCCAATCATCCCAAGGACAAAAAGTAGAATAGATGCTATGAACCATGAGAAATTCACGAGTCGACGATAGCCAAATCTTTTTGTGAAAAATGAATTAATTCCACCACCAATTGCCATTCCCATTGCTATAGGAATAAGTAGAAAAACCGACACCTGATCTAGAGAAATGTGCACCACTTGTTCGCCATAATAAAAACTGACGGATGCAATCATCAAAGTAACTGTCTGAACTACTGTAGCCAGGACAACTGAAATCCATACCGGAGGTTTTGAAATCAGATAATCGAAGCTTTGTTTTAAACTTGTTGTAATTTTTTTGAAAGCACGGCTGGTGTCCACAAGAATATTTTCATTTTGTTCATAATGGTCGACGTGAAAGTTGTTAATATTTTTCGGCAATCCATAGATCACGATAGATGCTATGACAAAGAATGCAGCTCCAGAGAGGAAAATAGCGTGCAGACCTGGGAGATTTTGGACTAAAATACCAGCTACCACAACACCAATCAATGTCGTAGCGTTTAATGTGAAAAGAAATAATCCAGTCGCCAAACCTAATTGTTCCTCAGTTACTACATTTCGCAGTGTAGCTTTTTCATATACATCATACGTATGCATACAGACTGCCATAACAAGAACAAATATATACAATTGCGGACCTGCATCTGCCGCAAAAACGAATAAGAGTAAAAATACACTACGAAAGATATTTGTCGCTAGCATCAACGTTCTTCTGTCAAAAATATCTGCTATCACTCCAGCAATTAATGCGGCTGGTAATGCTGGTAAATATTGCAAAGCGAACACAATCGCCGTTGCTGACTCACCCAATCCACTGTTTGCCATAGCTGGATCTAATGCAACCTTCGCGAAAAATAATGCAACACTAAAATCTACAATCGTAGATTCAGTTTGCGAAAGAGTCTGTGTTATCCACAGTCGCATAAAATTTTTATTTTTTACAAGTGAAAAAAACATATTTATTTTTCTAGTATTTTAGCAATTTCTATTAGCATATCTTCACTCCACTTTGGTCCTAAAATTTGCATCCCGACTGGTAAGCTTGAATCCGACTTTCCTGCTGGTACTGCAATTGAGGGCACTCCGACTAAGTTCGCTGTTACAGTGAACACATCTTCCAGGTACATTGATACCGGATCAGATGAATTCGTTCCGACAGTAAATGCTGGTGTAGGTGAAATAGGAGAGATAATAACATCTGCATTAGTGAAAACAGAATCAAATTCTTGAATTAGCTTTGTTCTCACTTTCTGTGCTGTGCCGTAATAAGCGTCGTAATATCCAGAAGATAAAACGAAATTACCAAGCATAATTCTACGTTTTGCCTCAGCCGAGAAATTTTCAGTACGTGTTTCGATCACGTTTTCCATCCAGCCTTTGCCCGTTTCTATATTTTTACCAAAACGAATACCATCATATCTTGCGAGATTTGCGCTCGTCTCCGCCATCGCGATAACATAATAAACAGGAATACAATATTTAGTACTCGGAATGCTAGCTTTTTCATCTCGCAGTATTTCGCCACCGGCTTTTTCTATTTTTTCAATAAAACTATCCAAGGAATTTTTTACAGCTAGATCTAGACCTTCCGACATGTTGTACTCCTTTGGCAAAGCAAATTTAATACCTTTTAAAGATTTATTTTTCGCTATACTTTCCGCAACATCTTTTTTTGAGGTTAAATCTTGCGTCGTCGCATCAAATTCGTCTGATCCTTTAATCATATCTAGAACTATTTGGATATCTTCCGCACATTTTGCCATCGGACCGACGGTATCGAGAGAGCTAGCATATGCCACACAACCATATCGTGAAACTTTCCCATATGTGACTTTTAGTCCATAAACACCACAAAATCCAGCCGGCTGACGAATAGAACCACCCGTATCCTCGCCGATGGAGAATACACACATATCCGCAGCTACAGCTGCAGCACTACCGCCAGATGAACCACCAGCCACTCGAGATAAATCCGATGGATTTTTTGTAATCCCATAATCACTATTTTCTGTACTGCTGCCATGTCCCCATGCATCCATATTTGTTTTTCCTAGGAGAACTGCACCAGCGTTTTGAAGTTTTTTCACAACCGTTGCGTCATATGGAGAAATATAATTTGACAACATTTTTGATCCTGCCGTCGTGAGAATTCTTTTAGTATTGAAAGAATCTTTAATAGCATAAGGAATTCCAAGTAAGCTTACTTTGACCCCCGCGTTGCTACGAATATTCAAAGGTGAAGGAGGAAAATGACCCGGATTGATATCTTCTAGCTCGGATTTGCCGCTAATTTCACCGTTTCGTAGCCGTTCATCTGCGTTACGAGCCTGTGCAAGAGCTAATTCTCGAGTGACAGTTATGAAAGCATTTACATCTTTATTTTTCTTCGCGATTTGATCTAGATAATACTCCGTGAGATCAACCGAAGTTATTTTTTTTGTATCAAGAAGATGTCGCGCTTTTTGAATGGTTAAATTAGATAAATCCATGAATATGAAAGAATACAAAACTATATCTCATTATATTACTTTTCCCTCCCTGATGTCATGTTATAAACCGGTCGATGTATGAAAATCCTACTATTGATAACAGAAATATGGTATAAACAGCGGATATTCTAGAATAACATAATAATGATAATAGGATTAGGTGCAATAGGCACTAAGGGAGATACACAAATTTCACGAGAGTTAGTAAAAGAACTAGCTTCTAAAAGACCAGATGTAAAAATACGATATATGGGTCCTGCATCTGCAATTGCAGACTTGGCCGCGTTACAATTACCAAATGTCCAGTTTTTTGAGCTTCCTCAAAAAGCAAACGATCAATTAAATAAGCTTGAATCAATAGGGATCAATAACGCAGGTAGTTCCACCAAATTATTATTTGCCATAAAGAGATTACTTTCCATATATTCCGACCGAGCATTTTTAACAAGGTATCAAAATGAATTTCTAAACGGTTTGGATGTAGTCATATCAAGTGCTCTAACAACAATGTTAAACGTAACATTAAAAGAGGAAAAGACACAACATGTCGTTTACTCTACTCATCCTGTTATGGAAACTCCAGAAATTATTTTTCCAATATTACCTTTAGGTGATAAAGACTATTGGTCGCGGAATGCAGAAAAAAATATAAAAGCGAATAAATGGGCTCTAACTGTGGAAAGATTAATATTAGGAAGCAGCGCAAGGAAAATGCGTAAAATATACGGAAAGAAAAGTCCTATCGCAGCATCAGGCACAATGAAAGAATTTGAAGATGGTAATATTCATTTATTAAAGGCATATCCAATATTTATCGAGGGGCAATATCATCAAGAGTATCCCTCAAATAAAATTAAGATTGAAAATGTAGGATATCCATACATTGAAAATAAATCTACCGAATTTGCTAAAAACGCCGAAACTAATAATGAAATAAAAGAATCCATACTGAAAGCAAAAGATGAGAATAGACAGATTGTATTCGTCTCTTTTGGTAGTATGTCACCATCGAAATACAAGGACAAAAAAAGAATTTTAGCTATGCTTGCTAAATTACAAGAATTAAATCCAGAGATACAAATAATTTACCAAGATCCAACTCTCAAAAATAAAGAAACTGAGGGGAAATTACGACAAGAAATTTTAAAACAGGACAATCAATTGTTGTATACAACTGCATTTTTAAATTATGGTGCTCTTTTACCTGAAATGGATGCCATGATTTCACATTTTGGAATAGGAAGTTTGCAAGAAGCTATGCGTGCAGGAATTAGGACACTTTCATTAGCATTTATATCTGAGCAAATATGGACCGGAAACCTAGCAAAGATGCTAGGAATTGGCCTAGAACCTCATTATATAAAGAAAATGACAGCGAAAAAACTGAATATTTTACTAAGAGAACTATTAGCTAATCAACAGCTTGATAGAAACGCCAAAGACCTGAGTAAAAGAATAAATAACGAGATAATAAACGAAGGAGCAGGAGTCGATCGAGCTTATATCGCGTTAATGAAAATCTTGGGAGAAAAGGTTTAATAAGATATAATTTTGTATAAATACATTTTATGCAAAACATCAAAATAATCTTCATTCCCGGCAACGGTGGCGGTGACTCATCAGACAATTGGTTCAAATATATCGCAGATAATTTGGCTTCTGATCAAGTAAAATGCATTATTCAGAGATTCCCCGACCCAGAATTAGCCCGAAAAGAATATTGGTTACCTTTTATAAAAGAACTCGGCGCCGACGAAAATACAATCCTGATCGGACATTCTTCAGGTGCCGTCGCTGCAATGCGCTATGCCGAAGAGAATAAAATTCTTGGGAGTGTGCTCGTCAGTGCCTGCCACACAGATCTAGGAATCGAAGATGAGAGAAAAAGCCATTATTACGACACTCCATGGGATTGGGAAAAGATCAAGTCCAATCAGACATTTATCGGACAATATCATTCTACGGATGATCCATTTATCCCAGTTGAAGAAGCTAGATTTATTCACGAGAAACTAGACTCCGATTATTTTGAATTCACCGATCAAGAACATTTCGGCGTGGTAAAACCGAAAAATGAATTTCATGAGGTAGTAGAATATTTGAAAGAGAAGATAAAATGACAACAATATTAAAGAAATATGAGGGAAGCTTATTAATACTGCTATCCGCTCTGATGTTTGGATCTTACGGTGTTTTCTCAAAATATTTAGTCAACAACGATATTTTTTTTCAAACATATGTTAAGTGTTTCTTTATAGTTTTTCTGTTAATAATCATTGGGTTTTATAAAAAATCATTTATAAAGATAGATCGAGAGGATTATAAATGGTTTGCCGTCGTTTTGATTTCAACATGTTTTACAATCGTACCGATTATGTATGCATTTAGATATTTGGAATTAGGCACGACATCATTTTTATTTTAC
>Ga0209511_1001121_pt1 | contig 24460 bp, 27 predicted proteins | sample SSSSmetaG_FD_184141 | JGI IMG/M metagenome (GOLD analysis project Ga0209511, IMG submission 184141) | Glacier valley bacterial and archeal communities from Borup Fiord, Nunavut, Canada, to study Microbial Dark Matter (Phase II) - ​SSSS... | ecosystem: Environmental > Aquatic > Freshwater > Ice >... | reverse complement strand
GAGTCACTCTCTTTTTTGTGCCAACAAAGCAATAGCAGTAATAGCAGCAAATACCCTTTATCTGCACTTGAAGGCCAGGCATTAAAGGAAAAAGCTATTGAAATGCAGAGTAGGGGTTTAGATTGGGACAAGGATTATGAAGAGGAACATTAAGAAATTAGTAAATAATTAATTCAAAGTTGGCCTAATTACAAAAATACAGCAAAGGAGCCAAGTATATGGCTGGAATTACATACCTAGATCAACCAATAAAATGCTTTCATTGTAATTATCTTCTTACAGTGGTCAATAGTAATCCCGATAGTGGAGGAAGCAAAACTAAGATTTATTGCCAGATATCAAGTTGCCCCATAATAAATAGAGAATTGGAGAGATATGATGAATCTGAGAAAAAAACAGTAGAAAAAATAGGAAAGTGTATGGAGATGCTTAAAAACTGTATTAAAAATATTTCTATTGATTAATGCCTAAAACTCTAGTGAGGAGGTGAATCTTTGAGGGTTAAAAACCTAAGAGTATTTGGAGCAATTCTAATATCATTTATTGGCATAGTGGTAAGTATATATTTTTCAACAATTCTGCATTTCAAATTATCTGGTAGCATTACAAGAGTTTCATTGATACCACTGTCAGAATGTTTAGAAAGTATTTGGGGTAGTAGAAATCACCACATGCTGTTTTTATGTATGTGTGGATTTTCAATTCTTATGGGCGTTGCATTTTATTTGTCAAATAGTAGGCCCTATCAGAGTAGTCTAATGAAAATTACTCCACAAATAAATACACCTGTAGCAGCTGGACAAAAGCAATTTGGTTCGGCAGAGTGGCTCAGCGAAAAGGATAAAGAAACAGCATTTGAAAGCTGCATTATTAACCCCAATGATGAGATTATTAGTGAACTGTTGAGCAATGGCAAAGATAGCGTTGATTCATTAATGCAAAATAGCGATGACTCAACAAATAAAAAAGCAGAAATCAATAGCCAGCGGCAGAACTATTTGGCCAAGGGTGGTGCGGTACTTGGATTAAATAAAACTCTTGACAGGGACAACATTTATTTCATCGGTGATGATATACATATGCTATGTATTGGAGCCACAAGGTCAGGTAAATCAAGAACCGTGGTACTGCAATCCATTTGCACGCTTGGTCTTGCTGGAGAAAGTGTGGTAATAAGCGATCCCAAAGGTGAGCTTTATCAGTATACTTTCCCATTTCTTAATCGTCTTGGTTATGAAGTGCTAGCTATTGATTTCAAGAATCCTTTGAAAAGTCATAGATATAACTTTCTACAGCCTATTATCGATGCGGTTGATCACGATGACATGGCAAAGGCAATTGATGCTACATGGGATTTGACTTCTGCAGTGTTGTTTATGACAATAGGGAGCTCCCATATAAAAAGTATCAGAACATGACCAATGTTTATTTCTTCATTGCGGAAATGTGTAAAACAATTAATAACACCATGCCAATTATTGAATATGTCAAAAAGCTGGCTGATGACCACCCGGCAAAGGCACTTCTGGCTATTTCAGAGGTTGCTCCTGCTAAAACCAGGGGAAGCTTCTATACAGCTGCACTTACAACACTTCGACTTTTCACAAGTCCACTTATTAACTCAATGACCTGTACTAGCGACTACTATCCAAAGAATCTCGGAAAGAGAAAGATGGCACTCTTCATAATTTTACCTGATGAGAAGACAACTTATTATACAATTGCAAGCTTATTGGTATCACAACATTACGAGCAATTAGTTAATACTGCTGACGAAAGAGGTGGAAGACTTGAAAATAGGGTTAACTTCCTACTCGATGAATTTGGAAATTATGCCACAATTACGGGCTTTGCAAATAAGCTTACCGTTGGGGGTGGCAGAGGTATCCGGTTCAATCTATTTCTGCAGTCGTTTGCCCAACTAAAGGATAAGTATGGTGAAGATGTTGCAAAGGTGATAAAGGGAAATTGCCATGTATGGATTTACCTTCAGGCTGAAGACAATGAAACGCTTGAGGAAATTAGCAAAAGACTGGGCAATTATACTGTAAGTACATATTCATTAAGCTCTTCCCATGGTAAATATTCAAATCCATCAAGCTCACATAGCATTAACCTAACAGGCAGGCCCTTGCTTATGATGGATGAGGTGAGAATGATTTCAAGACCGTACAGCTTAATCACTTCAAGAAGCAATCCTGCAATAATGTATTGTCCAGATTTATCAAAATGGATGTTTAATAAAATGCTTGGCCTTGGAGATGTTGAGCACAACCGAAAAGTGCGAGAGCAAAGGGAAAAAGCTAGGAGTATACGAGAAATTAAAGCAACAAAAATGGAACTATGGAATGTGTGGAAAATATTCATAGCTGCATGTGAGCAGCAAACCAAACAAATAACTGGGACAAATAAAAAGGAACAGCCTACAGGAACTGGTTCTGTACGAGCTCAAAATAATATGCCATATATTTATCCGATGTCTACCGCCGCTAATACTCCCACTTCTATAAGTGAGAAATAAGCGGCGCTACGACCCTGGATAACGAGTTCTAAGATTCAGAGGGAGTAAAAATTCCCTCTGAATCCAAGAACTCTGTTTATGAAATTGGCGAGGTGGTGGAGAAAAATACTTAGCAGGGGGATTGCCTTAACAAATATCAAGAAGAATTAGACTGGAAAGGAGAATTGAATGAAGAGCTTATTTAAATTTTCAAGAAGAAGGTTAAGAGTATTTATTTTGATGTTTATTAACACATTTATTACTATTCCAGCCTATGCTGCAACCAGTGTTGCAGATAGCAAAATAGCAAAAGGAACTGAAAGACTAATTCAAGACTTAACTACTTGGCTTATGGTATTAGCTCCAGTGGCAGCAGGATTGCTGATAATTTATTTTTTTATTATGCGTTCAGCAGCTGATGAACTTGATCAAAAAAAGTGGAACAACAGAGTCGTTTTTTTCGAATTCCGGATATTTGCTTCCAATCCAGTCTTTAAGGACAATCTCACCCATATTTCCGGCAGGTGCCCATAAGCATAATGAATGTATATATTTTTTGTATTCAGCTGCAAGCATGGCGGCAATAGCACCTCCCATACTGAAACCAACAATCGCGATATTTTTTGTATCAACAAAATCAAGCGTTTGTATATATTGAAGAATATTTTCTGCATCACTGAGCTCTCCCGATATAGTCATATCAGAAAATTCTCCGTCGCTTTCACCGCTGCCTGCAAAATCAAACCTTACACTTGCGATTCCAATCCTTTCAAGAAGTCTTGACAATTTTACAAAAATGAAATGTGGTCCCATTTTATTTCCTCCAAATCCATGAAGTATTATTACTGTCGGAACCTTTCCTATAATATTGTCAGGAATGTTAACCATTCCCCTCAACGTATTTCCTCTGCTTATTATTTCAACAGCTTGCTGCATTTGTATTACTCCCCTTTTTTGAAGTATTCGTTATAACAAATCATACTATTCATATATGTTTTATATAATATATTGTAATATCATATGGAACTAATGTCAATATTTTATGCAAATAATTTTTTATCAATCCGAAATGTTTACATTTTAAAGAGTCTAGGACTCTTATCAAGTATTACATTGAAAAACATACAGAATATAAGTTTTGCTCCATCTTTATAATTTCTACATTTTATGATGTTATACTCCGAATTGAAGATAATAATAAAACTATTTGATAGAGAAAGGGCGAATTATATGAAATGTCACGGTAATAATAGAGATGGAAATGGAAAAGGCCATAAAGGTCATTTATCTCACATGTTAATGATGGCGCTTTGTTGCGGTGCTCCCATCATAATATTGCTTTTGGTGCCGTTTTTGATAAAGAATGGAAGCTCAGGGATTGCAAAGCCCTTAACAGTGATTGCTCCGTTTATTTGTCCTTTGATGATGGTGTTTATGATACCAATGATGCTTAAGGGCGGAAAAAACAAGGCGAAGAAAGATGAATGTCAACAAAACGAAAGGCAACAGTTGGATGAAAAAACTCAAGAGGAATAATTTGTTACCACAACGTTTTAGTAACAATATAATCTCCACATAAACTTCATATTTTATTGCTAAAATAGAACCAAAATATATGGTTCTATTTTTATATTGGCATGATTCTTGCTTAGTATATAAGTAATACTAATTCGCATACTGCGACTTAATAAAAGGTTATTAAACCGTTTATATGCAAGCTAGTATAAAAGATTATTGGAGGAATTTATATGAGAAATAGAAAGACAGTGCTTTATGTGCTACTTATGGTATTAGGGATAATATTAGTATATAACTACTTAATTGCACCTATATTTATGCAGAATAATATTGAAATGGGTATGGGCATGCACTGGAGAATGTATACAAATACAAACTACATTATTGATTCACGAATCATATTCTTAATTGCTATTGTTATAGCTGGTCTTTTGCTTTTTGAATTATTAAAGCCTAGAACCAAACAAAATAAATGCCATAATTGTGGGAAAGAGATTGAAAGTGATTTATGGAAGATTTGCCCTACTTGTGGGTTTTCTATAAATAATAGAAAGGGTTGATATAATGACATTGTTTTTATTAATTCTTGCGACTATTGCGATTTACTATTTCTTTATTTACAAAGAAAATGGCAAACAAGTTCTTTTTAAAACGGGGAAAAGATGTCCAAACTGCAAAAATATAGTTAAGGACAGTTTTAATGTGTGTCCGATTTGCAAGGAGACTTTAAAAAGAAAATGTGGTAACTGTGGTGAACGAATCGATATTGACTGGAAGTTTTGTCCTTACTGTGAAAATAAAATTGATAAGGGTGGGACGTAATGAAATCCAAGCTTAAGGTAAAAGGGTTAATTGTTATATTGATTATCGCTGTTAGCCTTCTTCATTATTTGGGGGGCAATAAAGATTTGCCAATTCATAATTTTTATAGATTACTATATTATATACCAATTATTCTGGCAGCCTTTAATTTTGGGTTTAAGGGTGGTGTTTTTGCTTCACTGGCTGTAAGTCTGATTTATTCACCATTTATTCTTCTTACTTTGCGAACTTTTAATACACAGACAGTAAATGAATTTCTAGATATTGTATTATTTTTTACAGTTGGAATTATTACTGGAACATTAGTTGAAAAGAAAAATATAAGTCTATCAAAGCTTGATGATGAGTTGAAAAGGTACATGTTATTAGAAAACTATACCACCAGTATTATTGAGAGTATAAAGAGTGGTGTGATTGCCGTTAATAGTGATATGTTCATTACTATTGTGAACCAGGGAGCAAAAGATATGCTTGGAGTTGGAAATGAGTGTATTGGTCAAAACTTTACCGAGGTTTTTAACTGTTGTGAAAGTGTTACTGACAGCATTCAAAAGGCATTTAAAGAGAATATTCAAAACGAAAATATTGAGCTTACTTTAAATAGGTTTGATTCTATACAGGATATTAGAATTAGTGTATATCCATTAAATTTCGAAAATGCTAAAAAAGGGTTAGTTATTATTATTGATGATATAACTGAGGTTAAAAAGCTCCACAAAGAGCTAATTCGTAACGAAAAACTTGCAGCGCTAGGTGAACTGTCTTCAGGAGTTGCTCATGAAATAAGAAATCCTCTTGGAATAATTAAAGCCATAGAACAGACCATGAAGAAAGAGCTTGTAGGTAATCAGGAAGCAATTAAAGAACTTGAAATTATAGATGAAGAGATTGAAAGGGCTAACAGAGTGATAAAATCCCTTATGGAGTTTGGAAAACCTGCAAAAGGAGAGAAAATATTGTATTCTGTAGAAGCTGTTATTGATGATGTACTGACAGTTGCAAATAAATATATCTCGCAACACAGGGTAGATGTAATATTTAATAATTCTAATGATACTTGTATTGTCCTCGACAAAGAACTTTTAAAACAAGCTTTTATAAATATTATTTTTAACGCTGTACAAGCTATGCCAGATGGAGGTAACTTAACAATTTCATTAACGAATATTCATGATATTTTTATAAAAATTATTTTTGAGGACACTGGAACGGGTATAAAAGATGAGCATATTGAGAAAATTTTCAATCCTTTTTACACCACGAAAGAGGAAGGAACTGGGCTTGGTCTTTCAATTGTTCACAAGATTATAGAAGAGCATGGGGGAACAATCGGTGTTACAAGCAAAGAAAGCCTTGGAACTACCTTTGAAATTATGCTCCCAATAAGGAAGGATATAGATTTATGAGAAAAATATTAATAGCAGATGATGAAAAAAACATGAGATGGATCTTGGCCAAAAATCTTAAAGATGAAGGATTTGAAGTCCTGGAGGCTGCTAATGGGCTGGAGGCTTTTGAGCTATTTTTGGATAAAGAACCTGATATGGTTGTACTTGACTATAGTATGCCAGGAATAGATGGAATGGAAGTCTTAAAGCGCATAAATACTATAAATGACAAAATCCCTGTGATTATGATAACAGCACATGGGAGTACAGATGCTGCAGTAGAAGCAATGAAATTGGGGGCCATTGACTATATCTCAAAGCCTTTTGATATGGAAGAATTGAAAATAACAATAAAGAAAGCATTAAAAATTGAAGCTCTTAATAATACAATTGAATATTTGAAGACGCAGGTTGTAGAAGCATTTGATACCAAAATAATTGGAAATAGTAAAAAGATGCAGGATATATTTGAAGTCATTGACAAGGTAGCAGACACCATGGCAACTGTACTTATTAACGGAGAGAGTGGAACTGGAAAGGAACTTATAGCAAACGCCATTCATAATAAAAGTGGAAGAAAAGACAAACCATATATAAAAGTTAATTGTGGGGCGATACCTGAGGCACTTCTTGAGAGTGAACTGTTTGGGTATGAAAAAGGTGCTTTTACAGGTGCACAAAATCGAAAAGTAGGAAGATTTGACAGAGCACAAGGTGGGACTTTATTTCTTGATGAAATAGGAGAGCTTCCCCTAGCACTACAGGTGAAAATATTGAGAGTTCTTCAGGAACGAGAATTTGAACGGGTTGGTGGTACTGAGGTTATAAAAGCAGATGTCCGAATTATAGCTGCAACAAACAGAGACCTTGATAAAATGGTTCAGGAAGGTAAATTCAGAGAAGATCTACTATATCGGCTTAAAATAATACCTGTACTAATACCAGCTTTAAGAGAACGAAAAGAAGATATACCACAGCTTGTAGATTTTTTTCTTTTAAAGCATTCGAAAGAAATGAATAAAGGACCTGCAATTATGGATAGGGACGTTTTGGACATTTTAACCCAGTACGAATTTCCAGGCAACATCAGAGAGCTAGAAAATATTATTGAGCGTTTGGTTATCCTGGCATCTGACGGTAAAATTAATGCAACAATTCTACCCAAAGAAGTAGTGAGAGGCGCTTATTCCAAGAAAGATATTTTTATATTACCACAAGAGGGGATTTCTCTTGAAGAAGTTGAAGAAAGCTTGGTAAGGCAGTCCCTTGACTTGTCAAAAGGAAATCAGACGCAGGCAGCAAAACTACTTGGAATATCTAGGCACGCCCTGATTTATAGAATTGAAAAGTTCAAGCTACATTAACTTAATATAAATAATTTATACCCCTGTAACTAATTCATGTGAATTTTTGTATACTGTAATAGAATTAGGTTTCAGGGGTTCTTTATGGTTATTACACCGGATCTCATAAACTTACCTTATAAAATGATCAATGATATTAAATACTTTGAACTTGTTGCAGAACCTGTAAAAAGAGAGCTTTTACCAGGTTTATTTATTAATGCATGGGGATATAATGGAACTACTCCAGGTCCAACTATTCAGGTATATCCCGGTGACTATGTGAATATAAGAGTCTATAATAAACTACCTGAGGCTACAAGTGTACACTGGCATGGACTTGATGTTCCTAATATGATGGATGGCGTTCCGGAGGTTGAACCATCTCCGAGAATAGAGCAGGGAGAATATTTCGATTATCACTTTAGAATAACAAACCCTCCGGGGACACACATGTACCATACTCATATAAATACATCTATACAGGAGATGATGGGGCTTGGTGGTGCTTTAATAATATTGGAGCCATACCCTGTAAAAATACAGAGAGATTACTTCATTATGCTTCAAGAATTTCATGTGAAGGATTTAAAAATAGGAGAAATTAGAAATGGTACTTTTGATATTGATCCTATGTCTCATGATTTTAACTTTTTCACCATGAATGGAAGGTGTTTTCCATATGTATCACCATTAGAAGTAAAGTATGGTGAACATATTCGCATAAGGCTGGGTAATATTATGCATGACGCCCATCCAATACATATTCATGGACATCAGTTTTATGTGACAGCCACTGATGGTAATGCTATTCCAATTAGTAATTGGCTGAAAAAGAACACTGTAAATGTAGCTTCTGGAGAAGTATTTGATATTGAATTTACGTCAAATAATCCAGGCATTTGGCCTTTTCACTGCCATATTCCGCATCACATGACAAATAATATGGCTATGCCCATGGGTGGAATGACAACAAAAATAGTTTATGAAAGTATGTAAAAATGGTCTGTCTTAAATAGACTAGACCATTTTTGATAATGTTCAAAATCTACATTTTACACTTTTGGGTCTTATTTACTATCCATAAGCTCTTTAATATATGACTGCATTTCTTCCTCTTGAAGAGCTCCAACTTTCTTGGCTACTATTTTTCCATCCTTACCTATAAAGTATGACACTGGTATGGAGGATATATTGTACTTTGATGCTACGCTTTGGTCGGAATCTAGAAGTACTCTGAAGTTGTATTTGTTATCTTTGATAAAGTTTTTTACAGTATCTTTATCCTCACCAAGATCAACTGCAAGGACAACCAAACCTTTATCTTTATATTGCTGATATACTTTTTCGATTTCCGGCATTTCGCTACGACATGGAGGGCACCATGTAGCCCAAAAGTTCAAGTATACATTTTTCCCGCGGAAATCTTTTAAGGATACTTTATTTCCTTCTAAATCGGTTAATGTAAAGTTCATAGCTTCTTCACCTTTGGAAACATCAATTGCGACGGATATTTTATTTTGTGAGCTGTCTTGAGGGTTGGTTTTTGCGGTTTCTTTTGTGTAGCCGTTAGTAACAAATATGGCTACAACTATTAAAATTAATGCTATACCCCATATTAAAAGATTCTTCTTCATATATTCATGCTCCATTCTAAAAATTGTTGATAAAGTTCAGATAACGGCTGAGAATAGAAAGCTTGTTAGTAAATACTAAAACACCCATTATTATCAGAAGTACGCCACTTAAAACAGATACCGCTGGAAGAAACTTGGAAAACTTCTTAAAGTACCTTGAAAAGTTTCCGATTGCTATTGCGGTGAGCAGGAATGGAACAGCAAGGCCAAAAGAATAAAGAACTAGAAGAAATATTCCCTCCCCAATAGTATCCATATTACCGGCATATATAAGAATTGATGATAGTATTGGGCCTATGCATGGCGTCCAACCGGTGGCAAAAGCCATACCTAAAAATACTGAACCAAAGCTTTTGTTTGTTTCTACAAAAGGGAGCAGTCTTTTCTCAGAATACAACATTTTAATTTTAAAAAGACCTACAGTATGCAGACCAAAAATAATGATCAGTATTCCTCCAATCTTTCTAAATATACTTTGATTTTCTGAGAATAATCTTCCTAGTGAACTAATTGACACGCCCATGATGATAAAAATTATTGTAAATCCCATAACAAATCCTATAGATTTATATAGAAGGTTTAACTTCTCCTTACCCGATTTTATTTCGGAAATTGCAGAACCAGTAAGATAGCTTACATATGCTGGTACTAAGGGCAGAACGCAGGGTGAAAAAAATGAAAGCAACCCCGCTGAGAACGCTAATAGAAATGATATTTTTTCCAAAACTGAAACCACCTATCTTCCTGAGAAACTAAAAAGCTTGAGACTAATATAAGCTTATTATAAATATGAGTTATGAAGATTTTGTGAAGAATGAAAAAAGTATGGTGTGTAATTTTTTACAGTAGAGTGTGCAATATTGGACAGTTAATTTGGTTTACAAAAATCTAGATTGATTTTTAAGGCTAAACAGAGGTTTTGCTAATCACAGTAAAAACAATGGCGAACCAAATACAAAACGAAATCTGGAAATAAAACTTAAGTAAAAGTTAAAACAGTGAAAGCTGGCACACTTCTTGCTCAATTAATAAGTGAAATCAAAATCTTAACTACAATAATTGCAAAGGAGGTGAAATATTTATGAATAAAACAAATGGAAGTAATATTCTTAAGCTTCTAGGAGGCATCTTATTAATTATCCTAGGTTTATGGATAATACATGCTATATTTTTTAATTCTAATCCTGGATTAAATATAGTTGTGAGAGGTGGAGATGGAGGAGACCATTTTAATATGGGTCTAGGTATGGGTTATGGCGTTGGAACATCAGGAACAATTTCATTTATCTTATTGCTGATGATTAAGGTTTTATTTGTACTCTTTATATTAGGTTTAATTGTTGGTATTGGCATTGTAATAAAAAGATATGTGTTTACCGAGAGTGATGTTCAACAAATTAAGGGAGCATTCACTGGAAAAAAGACAGTAGTTATAAAGGAAACTTGTACAATCTGCGGTAAAGAACTGAACGATGATTGGAAGGTATGTCCACATTGCGGAAAAGAAAAGGAAACTATTATTAATTAAATGGAGGTAATATAGTATGACTAACAATGGAATTATGAATAATGCATGGGTTAAGCTTGCCATTGTATCATTAACTGCTATAGTATTGCTTTTCGCGATCCTTTCGGGTGTAAACGCGATAAATACAAACAATGTATATGGAAACATGAATACGGGTTATGGGTATCAAATGAATGGAATGATGAATACACAAGGTCAAATGAACATTCAGGGAACTTTTAATGGTAGCATGCAAGGCGGCATGGGCATGATGGGCGGAATGAATATGCAAGGTGGCATGGGAATGCACTAAAGAGAAATAATATACTATAGGGCCTGGGGGATTCCTTCAGGTTCTATTTATTACAAAGGGAGGCACACATGACGAAAGTTGAAATTTTAAGAAATAATCTACATAGTATAATTGATAAAGGTGATTATTCAGAAATACTAAAGCTTAGTCAAAGGCTTGACCGTGAAATCCTAAAAATAGTAAAAAGAGATATGAGAAATTTTCAAATTAATAAAAATAGTATAAATGTGTCTCCATAAAATCTTCACAAATACATGTTACTATAAGCTTAAAATTTCAAATAGATGGAGGAGACATGAGTAACCATAATCAGAAAAAAAATCAGGTAGCTAATTCAAACAAATCCAAGAAGAGTGTAGCAATTATTGCGAGTGTAGTTTTAGTTTTAATTGTAGCAATATTTATATTTAAAGGAAGTTTTGCAGGAGAAACTAACAATGCAACTAAAACAGCAACTAGTGGTACAGATTTGGTAATACCAATAAGCGAAGTCTCTGAGACAGCAAAATTTTATCCTTACTCAGTTGACGGTACAAAGATGGAAGTTGTTGCATTAAAAGCTAGTGACGGAACCATAAGGACAGCATTAAACACCTGTCAGGTTTGCAATAATTCAGGAAAGGGTTACTACGTGCAGGAAGGCGATGTACTTGTATGTCAGAACTGCGGAAATAGGTTCCAAGCAGATCAAGTTGAAAAGATCAAAGGTGGCTGTAATCCAGTTCCAATAATGAAAGAAAATAAGACAGACGATGGTACAAATATTACAATATCAAAGGATTTTCTTGTACAGAACATAAATCTATTCTCAAATTGGAAAAAATAAATAGCTTAATGAAATATATGAAAGTGGAATAGTTGAGACTATTCCACTTTTCTTAAAATTTCTTTTAATATAAAACATCTAACTCCATAAAATCTCCACATTTCCATGATAATATCAAAGCAGTTAAAGGTTAAGTACAAAGTATGGGAGGAAGTATATGGAACAAAAGATAATTCGTAAGATTCTTCAAATAGAAGGAATGACTTGTACAGGTTGTGAGACAAGAATTGAAAACGTTCTAAATAAACTTGAAGGAATACAAGATGTTAAAGCTATCTATAGTAGCTCCAATGTATATGTCACTTATGATCTGAATGCTATCAATTTGAATAAGATAATAGAAGCTGTAGAAAAATTGGATTATAAGGTTAAAAATAAGCCTGACGATAATCAAAGTAATAATAGTCCAACTAGATTATTGAATATAAAATCAGATAAAATGGATGTTGGACAGCTTGCAGGTATAGCTGTAATTATATTTGCTTTGTACATGATTATCAAAAATACTGTGGGCTTCAATTTCATACCACAAGTAGATCAATCTATGGGCTATGGTATATTGTTTTTTATTGGCTTGTTAACATCTCTTCACTGTGTTGCTATGTGTGGAGGGATTAATCTATCGGTTTGTACTAAATATACAGCAACTACCAATGACTCAAAGTTTGGCAAACTTAAACCCAGTGTATTATACAATATGGGAAGAGTTATATCATATACAGTTATTGGAGGTATAGTCGGTGCAATTGGTTCAGTAGTTAGCTTCTCTGGTACTGCTAAAGGTATTGTAGCAATTGCTTCAGGTGTTTTTATGGTTATCATGGGATTAAATATGCTGAATATTTTTCCTGGACTCCGAAAACTCAATCCTAGAATGCCAAAAATATTTGCTAGGAAAGTACATGCAAATTCTCAAAATCGTGGGCCCCTTTACGTAGGCTTACTTAATGGGTTAATGCCCTGCGGACCGCTACAGGCAATGCAGATATATGCATTAGGAACAGGAAGTATTTTAGCTGGTGCCCTTTCCATGTTTTTGTTCAGTTTAGGAACTGTACCTCTAATGTTTGGATTTGGAGCAGTAAGTTCATTCTTAAGTGGCAAATTTACCCATAAAATGATGAAGGTGAGTGCAATACTGGTGTTGATTCTCGGTATTGTAATGCTTAACAGAGGGATGGCACTATCTGGAATTAATACTAATATAGTTTTGGGCGCTTCAACTACTTCAAGTGGGATTGCAAAAGTTGATGGTAATGTTCAGTTGGTGACTACCAAACTTGAGTCAGGTAGATATACTCCAATAATCGTTCAGAAAGGAATTCCGGTGAAATGGACAATTACCGCAACTGATAGTGACTTAAACGGATGTAACAACAGTATTAATATACCGGAATACGACATAGAAAACAATTCACTGGCTCCTGGAGAAAATATTATTGAATTTACACCTGATAAAGAAGGAAATTATATATATACATGTTGGATGGGTATGATTAGCAGTAACATTAAAGTTGTAGCTGATGTCACCAAAGTAGATGGTGGTGATCTTCAAACGGCAGATGATCCAAGTATACAAGGTGCTTTGGGAAGTAGTGCAGGAGGATGTTGTGCAGCAGGATCTAAAGCAACCAAATTCGCCGGAGGAAATATACCTACAGACGATATTCAGATTGCGGAAGTAAAAGAAAATCAGCAGGAAGTAACAGTGACGGTAAATGATTATGGATATTCCCCAGCGGTTGTAGTTGTACAAAAAGGAACTCCCTTAAAAATAAAGTTTAACACTGAACAGTTAAATTCATGTAATAATGTAGTTGTATTCCCTGAGTACCAGGGACAATTGGAGTTAGAAAGTCAGAAAGAAACACCATTAATTACACCAGAGCAGGATTTTACTTTCCAGTGTTGGATGGGAATGCTTCATGGTTACGTAAAAGTAGTAGATGATATTAATAATGTAAACCTCGATGATATAAAAAATGAGATTAGTAATTACAAACCAGCGGCAGGATCTGCTGGAGGGTGTCACTAAAAATTTAGTAAAGGAAGTGTTATAAATTGGAAAAGAAAGAGTCGCTTAAAATATCGGGAATGAGTTGTGCTGCCTGCGCAGCAAGAATTGAAAAAGGACTAAATAAGCTTGAAGGTGTTAAACTGGCAAATGTAAATTTTGCTATGGAAAGGGCCACAATTGAATACGATGATAAGAGTATAAGTCACCAACGACTTGAAGAAACAATACAGAAACTGGGTTATGGTGTTATTGAAGATAAAAAAGAAGAAGGAAACAGAGCTGAATTTAAAATCACAGGAATGTCCTGCGCTGCCTGCTCTGCAAAAATAGAAAAAAAACTTAATAAAACTGAAGGTATTACAAAGGCTATGGTCAATTTTGCAACAGAACGTGCAAGCATAGATTATGACGCTTCGAAAGTTAAGATATCTGATATTATAAAAACAATTCAGGCATTGGGATATGGTGCCGAAAGAGCAGAAGAGGTAAATCAGGACAAAGAAAAGGAACTAAGGGAAAAGGAAATTAAAACATTAAAGATTACACTAATTATTTCTGCAGTTTTGAGTGCACCGTTAGTACTTGCGATGATATTAGCAATTATACACTTGGATTATCCTATGTTTTCCTTCCTTCATAATCCTTATTTTCAACTGATTGTGGCTACTCCCGTTCAGTTTATTATAGGATTTAGGTTTTACAAGCATGCCTATTATGCCTTACGGTCAAAGAGTGCAAACATGGATGTTTTAATATCTATGGGTACATCTGCAGCCTTCTTTTTTAGTCTATATAACGTATTTTTTGAAGAAGTACAGCAAGGAATGATGAAAAATCTTTACTTTGAAGCAGCCGCAGTTATTATTACATTAATTCTTTTAGGAAAATACCTTGAAGCTGTAGCAAAGGGGAAAACCTCTGAGGCTATAAAAAAACTTATGGGTTTGCAGGCCAAGACAGCAAGGGTTATAAGAAATGGTACCGAAGAAGATATACCTATTGAAGAGGTTGTGTTAGGAGATATAGTTGTTGTACGACCTGGAGAAAAATTACCTGTGGATGGAAGAATCATAGAGGGAAATTCTTCTATTGATGAATCTATGCTGACAGGAGAAAGTCTTCCAGTTGAGAAAAAAGCAGGAGATTTTGTTATAGGAGCTACAATAAATAAGGTTGGAACCTTCCGCTTTGAGGCTACTAAGATAGGAAAGGATACAGCATTATCTCAAATCATAAAGATGGTTGAAGATGCTCAAGGCTCAAAGGCGCCTATTCAGAAGATTGCTGATCAGGTCTCTGGAATATTTGTTCCTATTGTTGTTGGGATTGCACTACTTACATTCTTCATATGGTATTTTACGACTGGAGATATAACACGTGCAATTGTAAGTAGTGTTGCAGTTCTAGTTATTGCATGTCCTTGTGCATTAGGATTGGCAACACCTACGGCAATCATGGTAGGTACCGGTAAAGGTGCAGAAAATGGTATTCTTATTAAAGGTGGAGAACATCTTGAAATGGCATATAAAATAAATGCTGTCGTACTGGACAAAACAGGAACAATCACAAAGGGACAGCCAGAAGTAACAGATATTGTTGTTTTAGGAAACTTTGATAAGAATGAAATACTGAAGCTTGCAGCAATTACTGAGAAAAGTTCAGAACACCCATTAGGTGTCGCTATCTACGAGCATGGAAAAAAGGAATTGGGCAGTGTAGGCGACCCTAACAAATTTGAGGCAATTCCGGGTAGAGGTGTTAAGTCAGTTGTAGATAATAAGGTTATTTATATGGGTACTCGTAAACTGATGAATGAGCAGAAAATTGATATGGGAAGTGTTGAAAATATTATAATCAGGCTTGAAGATGATGGCAAAACTGCAATGCTGATGGCTATAGACAATACTTTGGAAGCTTTAATAGCTGTTGCTGATACCTTAAAGGAGAGTTCAAAGGAAGCTATAGATGAACTGAAGCAAATGGGTATTGATGTTTATATGATTACTGGAGATAATATAAGAACAGCCAATGCTATCGCAAAACAAGTAGGTATTACTAATGTACTTGCCGAAGTACTTCCTGAGAACAAAGCTGAAGAAGTTGAAAAGCTAAAAGCCAAAGGAAAGATTGTTGCCATGGTTGGTGATGGGATAAATGATGCTCCTGCTCTTGCCACTGCAGATATTGGAATGGCTATAGGTACAGGAACTGATGTTGCTATAGAGGCAGCAGATATAACCTTAATGAGGGGTGATTTAAGAACTATACCAGCAGCAATTCGGTTATCAAGAAAAACCATGAACAAAATAAAACAAAACTTATTTTGGGCATTCTTTTATAACATAATAGGTATACCATTTGCAGCATTCGGTCTTTTAAATCCAATGATTGCAGGAGGAGCAATGGCGTTTAGTTCGGTATCAGTAGTAACAAACTCACTTAGCTTAAAAGGGTATGATCCGGGAAAGGTACCTGCAAAGTTTAATAGTATTGAGGAATGGAAAAAACAAGAATGGCAATTTAGAAATAAATAATACAATAATGAATATTAAGGAGCAATTATTATGGCTAATGAAGTAAAAACTTTAAATGTAGAAGGTATGTCCTGTAGTCACTGCGAAAATAGAGTAAAAAAAGCTGTAGGAGCATTAAATGGGGTTGCGAATGTATTAGTTGATTTAAAATCAAAAAAGGTTTCAATTGAATTTGATTCTGAAAAAGTAAGTATTGAGACAATAAAAGATACCATTGAAGATCAAGGTTATGACGTTAATTTGTAATTTCACCTAAATAAAGGGACTGTCGCAAAACACATCTTAACCACGATAGCACGTATTTGGATTATCAAAACATATACAAGGCTGTGTGGTTAAGTACTTTTTTGCAATAGTTCCTTGTTTTTATATATTCCCAATATAGGTTTAAGCACAAGAACTGTTGTGTTATATTGTTATATAATAGATGATTAAATTTCTTTGAGGGGTGATAAGATGATAAATAGTGTAAAAAAAATATTAGTCGTTGATGACGAAGTAAAGATAGTTGAGGTAGTGAAGTCTTACCTCAATCATAGCGGTTATGATGTATTTGAAGCATATAATGGGAAACAGGCTATTGATTTATTTGAAAAAGTTAACCCTTGCCTTGTAGTTTTAGATCTAATGCTTCCTGATATGACTGGCGAAGATATTTGCAGGCTAATTAGGAAGCAATCAAGGGTTCCAATTATTATGTTGACTGCTAAAGTTGAAGAGGAAGACATTTTAAAAGGACTTGATATAGGTGCTGATGACTATATTACTAAGCCATTTAGTCCGAGACAACTTGTAGCAAGGGTTGCAGCTTTACTTAGAAGAGCATCTGATGACCCTGTTCCGCTTATAAATAATGTATCATTTAATGAAAATGATCTAGTTATAAATAACCTAAGCCATGATGTGAAGAAAAATGGTATTAGCGTTAACCTTACTCCAAATGAATATAATATTCTTTTGACAATGATTAAGTATCCTAAAAAAACATTTACAAGGGAAGAATTGATTTGTATGGCATTTGGAGAAAATTATGATGCTTTTGATAGAACAGTTGATACACATATAAAAAACTTAAGGCAAAAAATTGAAACAGATCCCAAGACTCCAAAATATATTTTAACAGTTCATGGTATTGGATATAGATTTGGTGGTGATTAATAAATGAAATATAGCTTAAGAACAAAGTTATCGCTTTCCTATGTATTTGTGGCATTAATCAGTATATTTTTAATAAGTATATTATCAAATGTATTTTTAGATAAACAGTTCACAGAATATGTCAGAAAAAATCAGGATCAGAAGAATAAAGAGATTGTATCATCAATAAGCAAGCAATATCAGGATACTGGCAAATGGAATACTAATATGATAGAGTCCATTGGGGTAAGCGCCCTTGAGTATGGTTTGATTATAAAAGTTGTGGATTTATCGGGACAAACAATCTGGGATGCGAAAGTTCATAACAATGGGATGTGTCAGCGTATTATTGAACATATGTCTCAAAATATGAGTAGCCATTACCCTAATATGAAAGGTGAATATATTGATAAGCCTTTTACTATAAATTATAATCTTAGTAAAGTTGGAACTGTAGAAATAGGATCTTATGGTCCATTTTATTTAAGTGACAATGATTTGGCCTTCATAACAACCTTAAATAAAATGCTGCTAAGTGTTGGGATATTCTCATTATTATTTGCCCTTGTTTTAGGTACTATTATGGCTAAGAGACTAAGTTCACCTATATCACGAGTAATTGCCAATGCAAAGATGATATCCAAGGGCTATTTCTCGGATAGAATTTCAGAGAAATCAAGTACAAGTGAAATTACGGAGCTGACATCAACAATTAATGACCTTGCGGTTACTTTAGAAAAACAAGAGACATTAAGGAAAAGGCTCACAGGAGATGTAGCCCACGAGCTCAGAACACCGCTTGCTACACTTCAAAGTCATCTAGAAGCAATGATTGATGGCATTTGGAAACCTGAAAAAGATAGGTTAATTGGGTGCCATGACGAAATTGTAAGAATTATCAAAATGGTTGGAGATTTAGAAAGATTAGCAAGATATGAGAGTGAAAATTTACTTTTAAATAAAACTAGTTTTAACGTTTCTGAAATAGTACAGAATATTATTAAAAACTTTGAAAGTGAATATATGAATAAAGGATTAAAAATTGAATTTATCGCAGAAGAAGAGTATATTGTAGCCGATAAGGATAAAATCAGTCAAGTTGTGATAAACCTTGTATCTAACGCATTGAAGTATACCCCTAAAGGAAGTATTGTTAAAGTTAGTATAAAAGGAGAAGAAAACGCCACACAAATCACTGTAAAGGATAATGGACCAGGTATATCGGAAGAAGACCTCCCATTTATTTTTGAAAGGTTTTACAGGGCAGATAAATCCAGAAACAGAATGACCGGTGGCGCAGGGATTGGATTAACTATAACTAAAGCTATTGTAGAAGCCCATAAAGGGAAAATAGAGGTTGTTAGTAAAGTTGATATTGGTTCAGAATTCATTGTTTCATTGCCAAAGAGGGGTCCAAAAGATGAGTAATTAGCATTTAAATTTATGATATCTATCCATATTGTGATATGTAATGGGCAACCCTGCGTTTGATTAACACAAAGGGTTGCCCATTATACATTCAGCTTATGATTATACGGTTAACATTCTCTTCTTTTCTTTTTTATCTTCTTTACCTTCATTAAAAATTGAGTTGATAGAATTCTGCCAATCATATAGACCATCCATAAAGTTGTTTTGGTGTTCTACTTTTTCAGTTTCAATTATTGGCTCCTGACCTTGAGTTGTAGTGTCAAAAATAACAGTATTTTGATATCTACCTGACTTGATACCAACATTTACTAATTCTATTAATGCTTCTGAGAGTTGATTACTATTATCCATAATTTCAAACCATTCTATAACCTCTTTTAAGGCAGTAGAAGGGATGCTGACGGAATATATATGCGTTGCTTTATTTGATATCATACAGTTACCATCCTTTTTAAAGTTGGGAAGCGGAGGCAAAATCCAAAGCCGACTCTTCTATCAGTTCATTCTTTAATCGGTTTGCATTCTTCCATGCACCGATTGCATTCAACATGATAGCATTTTCGCTGAAGATCATAGGTATTCTGTTTAAACTTTGTTTAATAACCTCTTTAAATAGTAGTGAACCGCCACCGCAAAAAATCAGCAAACCGATATCAGGAAGCTGGATGCCTGCTGCCGCAGCTTTGGACGAAAATTCATCTGAAAGCTGTCTTGCCTCATAATTGATGAATTCTTTACAAATGCTTTGAAGGTTAGGAATTTCTTCGCCATAAATCAATAGTTTTTCTTTTCTAATGATGGCATTATCAAGCTTATGTCTGGAAACTGTCACTTTATATTCAGTTTTGATATAATCAATAATTCTATTTAATGGATCAATTGTACCTTTGTCGATACCAAAGAATGTCCTTAGTTCAAAGTTATGAACAACTGTAACATCAGAAGTTAAAGCACCAATATCAAAACCAAGGATAGTACGTTCTGAATAATTGTTTTCATACTCTGTCAGAAGGTTTCCGTCGTCATCATATAGGATAGAGTTCATTGCACATAGTCCTTCTGGTTGAGTACTTACACCCATTATTTCGAATTCTACCTCAACTCCATTAAAGACTGGGTTAAGAAATTTAACCCTATGTATACCTTTTAGCTTGTCCTCTAAAAATCAAACATTTTCTTTCTGATTTTTAAAGTATTCTTCCGTAGGCAACATTGCTCCCAGAATTATTTTTTCCTTAATCACTTTTGAATTTGGTTTTAACAGGGAAAGTGCAATAGAGGACAGGAGGATGATTAGGGTATCAGAATCATTTGCCTTACCATTGTGGCGATCGGCTACAGACCGCTCATTTAGGATTCCTCTGTTAAAATTATAAGCCATACCTCCAACAAAATATTTACCTGAGTTTTGACCTTTGCTTTTTACTTCAACTTCGAGCAAATTTAGAGGAAATCTTGTATCCTCATTTACGATTCTTCTTTCATGCCAGGGCGCAAGAATATTCATAATAAATAGTTCTCTTTTTGTTGGACCTAAAATTTTAAAAGCATCATTTCCCATATCAGCACCGACTGTCAAAATATTGTTTTTCATGCTTGTCCTCCTTATACTATCAAGTATAGCAATTAATATTTGGGAAATACCACATCCGGTTTATAATGATTACGAAGTATAAATCCCTATTAATAGATATGTTTTCATTGTCAAACGTAGTAATATAAAGCTTTTGGTCTAGATTTGACGTAATTATTATATATCTATCTAAACATAAAATTAATATATATTTTACAAATATGTAAAATAATAACAATATATTACAAATGCTCCTATAACCTGATTTTATTCGCTTTTGACAATTTTAAGACTTTTATTGTATGATGTTATAATAATAATAGCAAGGAAGTGACATACTTGGAAAATATTAAAAGTGGTAATGTTATTTACGTAAATAATTGCAATCAATGTGGAAAGCCTCTAAAGTTTGAGTGGAATTTTTGTCCTTTTTGTACAAAATCTATAGAATTAGAAACATTCATATGCAGCTACTGCCAGCATAAAGTGAAGTCCAATTGGAACTATTGCACTAATTGTAAAAATGAAGTTAAGACCGAACTTAAAAACAAGCTACGTGCTGATCAGGGTAATGAATGGTTGAGAACTATACTTAAAAAGTAAAGTTTTAATTCAGCAGAGTTTAACATTTCAGCGCATCTTATTTTATCTGAGTTATGCTGACTACATGGAGTGTAGAAAATGTATTGAAATTTGTATTGGAAGATGTGTTAAATATTAGATTCTCTTCATAATATCTTCACAATAATTTTATACAATGTAAATAAATTATGTTGAAAGTGGGGTATATTTTGAAAAACATAAAAAATAAAGGCTTATCAGCCAAAAGTATTTTATTGTATGGCACTGTTTTTATATCCTTAGTTATTGTTGGGTATTATTTATTTAACCCTACACCTGATGAAAATAAGAATTCTGTGCAGTCAACCAATACATACGTTGTCGAAAACTCTGAAGAAGAAAAAACTACGCAAAAGGCTGAGAGTGAAGTAAATCAAGAATATGAATCAGACGACAATATATCGTCTGAAACTACGAATCAAAATCAAGAGAAAGAAAATGAAGATACTCAAATAAATTCGGATACTGTAACACCAGACAAGAAAACTCCAAATACCGAGACAAAGAAAGATGATACTGTAATAAGTAATAGTCAGGTAAAACAGCCGGATACAAATAATACTAATCAGACTGAAAGTAATGATTCAAAGCAAAAAGAGCTAAAACCAACTCCAAAAGTTGAACCAACAGCAACACCAATCAATACTGCCATCAAAATAATTAAGAAAGATATAACCTCAGAAGCAAAATTCTATCCCTACGAAGTGGATAATACCAAAATGGAAATATTAGCTGTAAAAGCATCAGATGGAACAATACGAACAGCACTTAATACCTGTCAGGTATGTTTCGATTCTGGAAAAGGATATTATGAACAGATTGGGGAGTTTCTTGTATGTCAAAACTGTGGGAATAGGTTTCATATAGATCAAATAGAAAAAATAAAAGGCGGTTGTAACCCTGTTCCGGTTTTGAAAGAGGATAAGATAGAGAGTAAAGACTTTATCTTTATATCAGAAAGTTTTATGACAGACAAAATAGATTTATTCAGTAACTGGCAAAAAGACAATTAATTGAGAGGGGAATTCATAATGAAGAAGTGGTATCTAATTACTATTTTAGTATTAATTGTGTCTTTTATCTATTCAAATGCTGTATTTGCAGTAAGTGTAACTACTAAAAAGCAGCAGACAGCAAAATCTAAGATTACACAAAAAGTAGTTCCCAAAGAAGTAATTAAAGTTACATTAAACAACAAAACATTAAATTTAAAAAATCAACCTTATATAAAGGGCGGTAAGGTTTTCGTCCCTTTTAAAGAAGTATTGGAGAAAGTTGATAAAGGAATAAAATGGGAAGAAGAACAACAAGTTGTTTATGCTAAGATTGCATCAACCGAAATATACATAAAAACCGGTATGAATTATAGCTATGTAAATGGTTATAAGATTCAATTGGAGATGGCCCCAGAGCTGAAAGGGAATGTTATTTATGTTCCATATATATTAATAAGTGAGAGCCTAAGTTCAGATGTCAATTGGAATAGTAAGACTAAAACAATAAATATAAAATATATAAATACTATTTATAAAATTGGTGAAACAGCAACTTACAATAAAATGGAATATTCCATAGATGAAGTAGATTCAAGTTCTTTCGGAGTATTAGAAGTTAATGGTAAGGTCAGTGCCGTAGATGAAAAAATTGTGATTGAAGTTTCGGATGATAATGGCTATGTACTTTCTCAAACAATGGATATAGGTGAAAAAGATGGTGATATGTATAAGGTGAGTTGTATCTTTGACTTACCAACTTGTCATAATTTTGAGGCCAAACATTTAACTTTAAAAGTTATGAATAAAGATAAAAAACTAGTTAAAATTGGTGAATATTTATTATAAGTTATGTCAAATTATAAAAAATAAATGGGAGTGTCCCGAATTTTGTGTATTTATTAATTTCTAAGGTTGTCAAAGTTTCCATAATGCCATAACAAGAAGCGGAAATTCACTTTGGTCTGGATACATTTCCGCTTCTCAAAATGCTTAATCTCATATTAGAGAATGCTTCATTTAAATATATTTTACTGTAGGTATTATGGGTTTTCTTCAGTTTACACATTAATATTAAATCTAACTCTTATTGTGTAATTTATGTAAGTGTTTAAAGGAATCCCATTCAGTTTTTGAATATTTTCCCGACTTTTATATACTCCATTAGAAATTTGCGCGAATTTTGCAATATATATTCAGACAATATTAAAAGACTAATTGAAATAAAACTCAAAGTAATTCCAATTATTACCGATATCCTATCATTATAATTAAATAAAATTTAGATAACCCATTTACCAAAATTCTAAGGTGTTTTCTATCATATAGTTCCTGTTAATGTTTAAAATTATACCTCTCCTTTTTTATTATATAGGTATTCTTCGTATCCATCAAATCAGAGCAAGGTCAGGTCTTTCCTTGTATAAAAAACATTAGTGGTGAAAAAATAATTGTAAATATAAAAAGGTTTTACTAAAAAACATGGGAAAGGGGAGTTTTTAGCGTGGGTGGGCAGCTTACAAATAAAACTGATGAAGTCTTGCTAATATATGGTACGAAAACTGAATTATCACCTCCTGAGTTTGATAATGGAGGAAAATTCATAAAAAAAGGTAAAAGTACAATTTCAGTATTTGGTTCAAATTGGGATTGTGATGGATTTTATGTTCCAGCTGACCGTAAGTTAAAACAGTTAGTAGGAGAAGTGATAGAAGGACCCGTTGCTGTAAAATTCCCAAATGGAGTTCATGTCACAGTTACACAATCAGGAGCTGTATATGAGGTTAATCGTCCAAATGTTGGTGTTTTTAAGCCATCTGAATTTTGTCGACCTAGCAATTATCCCACTTGTGTAAACTGGTGGATTCCCAATTTAATTTATTCGGAAATTTGGGAAGACGCTAACGACTAGATAATAATTACAAATTCCTTCTTCAACTAACCTGCCCAGATAGTTTAAGTGCATTCTTTCACAATGTAATAAAAGACGAGTTTTATTAAAAAATGGGGGTTCATGTTAGCAGTGACTTGTTGAATCCCCATTTTTGATTTTATAAGGAAAGATCATTTCTTCAAAGTACCACCTCCTTTTGTGTTGTTTTTAGAATTTCCTCAAAGTGAATGTATTAAATCTGCCTGTGCACAAACGCTATTTTATGTATACTCATAAGCTATCTCGTTGCAACAAATAGGCTATACGTTCGATGACTAACAAAATACGCAAAAATCTGAACACAGAATTTTGAAAAGAATTGAAAGTGGAACATGAAATTAACATAAATAAACCCCATAATTTAAGGC
>Ga0209511_1001118_pt1 | contig 24495 bp, 38 predicted proteins | sample SSSSmetaG_FD_184141 | JGI IMG/M metagenome (GOLD analysis project Ga0209511, IMG submission 184141) | Glacier valley bacterial and archeal communities from Borup Fiord, Nunavut, Canada, to study Microbial Dark Matter (Phase II) - ​SSSS... | ecosystem: Environmental > Aquatic > Freshwater > Ice >... | reverse complement strand
TCATCAGCGCCTCACCCTGCTTTTCTCTTCTCTCCCAAATCAAGACACGGTGAGTTTCAAAATCGATGTTTGATTCCTGCTCGTGGTAGTCCTTGAGCAAAATATCAGCACTCGGAATAAACTCAATGGCTGCAAGATTCCCCGGTATCGAAGTCTTCCAGACAGCGCCTGGTTCGGGGCAGTGCAGCGCCTTCGTTGCCATCGTTGCAAAGATAAGATCCTGCTGAGAGGTTGGCTTGTGTCTTTCTGTTGGGTCGTAAAAGTTCTGGCTTTTCCCGTAGCTCCGCTCGGCTGCTCTCCGCTGTTGCCTGACCTGTGATTTTCTGCCCATGATTAGCCTCCTTTGTTCAGTGTTTATTTGGTGCGGGTTGTGGGTTTATGACGGTTGGCTTTGTAACCAGCAAATAGCTCTAGCTGACGGTGAACGCCTAAAAGCAGCTTAATCGCGCCAGGACGGGACGCGACTACCCTGAGCAGGCATTGACAGTCGAGCAGGAGTCTCTTGAGTTCAGAGCGGTCTGGGTTAGGAGTCGTGCCGTCTGTTGAGTAGGTGCCTTTATTTTCCATAGGGGTTCTTTAGCTTTTGCTGTTTAGCGTTGTTAGCTCTCCACCAAATCTCTAGTTGATCGAAGCAGACATCGTGATAAGTCAGGTTCTCTAAGGTTTTGCGGTTGTCTCCCCGACTTAGAAAAGGCAGCGTACACCAGGCGCAGCAGTAAAGCTCATTGCCAGAATCGCCACCTATTCGTTCAAGCATTATTTTTCCCCCCTTTGGCTGAAACTTTCTTTACGTCGGAGATTGGCAGCCAGGTGCTATAACCCCCATCGGCTTTCCTAGTCATCAAATAAATGCCGTCGATGTCTGTCACGGTTAGGATTTCGTCTCGCAGAGTTTTGAATCGACTGCCTACATACGAGATCGTGTCGCCCACCGCTATAGGCTGTAACCCTGATTTTCTCGTAGAAACTGTAACGGACTTAGCGTTTGTAACGGTTGACTTTTTGGTTCCGTTACGCTCCGTTACAGCCTGAACCCCTTGCTGTGAGGGCGTTTCAAAATGTGTAACGGTGTAACGGTCAACTTTTTTTCCCTCGAGGAGATCATGCACGATCGGGGGGTCATTTCCTACTACCCCCCTCTTATCCTTTGGTCCTATATATCTACCGTTACTACCGTTACTCTTATTTATAAGGTCTATAGAATAAGGGTTTGAGGCTGTAACGGTCGGTGTAACGGTTGGTGTAACGGTTGGTGTTTCAGCGTTACTACCGTTACACGTTGCCAGATTGTTTCGTAACCAGGCTCTAACAGGCTTCTTAAGTCCTGGAAACCTTACGGGGTTTGCGAATGACTGCCATCCAAGCTGAATAAGGATGCGTCCCAGCCGCTTTTTGTGAGACTGATCCTGGCGACCAATATCAATGCCCAAGTGCAGCAGGATTTTTGAGGGCAGAATGTACATCTCTCCATCCTTCTCAATCAGGTTTGATTCGTCGCTCAGATATTCGTCGATCGCTGAAGTCCACAAATCCTGAACCTCAAAAGCCTTGTTGTATTCGACGGCTACTGTCTCCTGTTCCTTTGTCAGATACCATTTGACCCCCTGCTTATAAAGGGCAACCGCAGCCGCCCACAAACGGGGACGGAGTTCTCTGACTAAATCAGTGTCAATAAATCCTGTGACGGGGATGACCTGAAGCCGACGATTTCCCGTCTCATCCATCAAAAATTCATTGGGATTCACCGAGCCGACGATCACCATTTGCCGGGGGTGATCTTCCAGAGAGCGATCGTAAGGTGCCCTGTAACAGTCAACCTGACGGGAGACGTATAGCTTGACGATCGAGGCTTCCTTTTTATTACTGATGCGGTCAAACTCAGCCAGCTCCTCAAACCAACACTTATGCAGCTTTGCAACTTCATCTTTGCTTTCAAGGTCAGACGTTACGCTGTCATCAAACCAGGCTTCACCTGCTAACTCTCTCCAGAAGGTAGACTTACCCAGCCCTTGAGTGCCTTGCAGTAGAGTCGTAAAGTCAACCTTGCAACCTGGTTCATAGATTCGGGCTACTGCTGCGATGAGTTGGTTCTTTAGGTAAAGGTCATAGAGGGGGTCACTGGTCTTGAAGAATAGTTTTGCGGGTGCGTTCAGAAGGTGAACCGTTGAATCGCCATACATCTCAGAGATTTCATCTAGCCAGTCACGAATCGGATGGTAGGCATTTTTCTTTGCAATGATGGACGAGAAAGCGTGAGCATCCTGCTCAGACAAATCAACTCCGCAGGATTGCGAAATCTGGAAACGGTAAAACTGATCGGGACACACTTCACCATTCAGTTCAAACTTGCCTGTCAGTTGGTTCAGGCGTAAGTCCAACCCGATGCACCCCTCTATATAGGCAAAGATCTTTTGCATTTTAGATTCTTTCTTCTCTCGTTTGGATTCAGACTGGGTGCGCTTTGGTTCGGCACTCCCTAAGATTTGTTGGATAGTTGCACCATCTTCAATCCAGTCTGCGATATCAAGCCCTCCACTTTTTGGTAAAGAGATATTCCATAGCGGAGACTTCGGAAAAGCGTAAAGCCACTTGGCATTAGGGAAGTCAGCAAACACCTGGTCGGCGTACTTCATGCCGGGTTGGTCACGGTCAGGGCAGATAACCAAGTCGGCATCCTTGAGGTCATTTTTATAGGTGCCCCAGTATGTGTAAGCACTAGATCCGCCAATGGTAGTTGTGGCTGCAATGCCGATCGACCAGAGGGCATCTGCTACCTTTTCACCCTCGACAAAGAAGATGGGTTGACCTTGAGCGATTGCTTTCTGAACTTCGGGATAGCGGTAGATGGCAATGGAGGATCTCATCAAGGCTATCTGATCACCCAAACCCTCAGCCTCAGCCTTTTTGGGAGTGTAGAGCCTGTCGTTTATTCGATAGGATTGCCAGAACTCCATCTCCATTCCCTTCTGTCGGTGTACCAGAACGGACACTTCTCCATCCCGGTTCTGGTATAGATACCTTGTTTCCTTTTCAGGAGATAAACGTTTCGCCTCTTTGCGATCGTCCTGTCTCATCCACAACCCCCAACCTGCTCCTTTGTCGGTACGGAACAGATATCTGTACCCGTCAACGATTTCATCCTTTCTGGCATCCTGCTTTGTGTGGCAATAAACCAACGTGCCTAGTTCAGTCGTCCGGCAATCTCCATCCTTCGTGCGATCGCAGATGGGACACGCATTCACCTTGCTCGAAACTCTAAAATTCATTCGTCACTCCTCCGCTTCTGTTGCATCAGCCCCGCTCATCGCTTGAATGCCATGCGACCAGAGCCAATGATCAATGACATTGGGTGGATTTGTGCCCAGACATCGCGGCTTTACCTTCTTCACCTGTTTCTGCTTGGGTTTCTGCTTGGGTTTCACCTGACTCTTCGAGTGATCAGGGCAATCGACCTTCACCACCACCACAAATCCGCAGTTCCAGCAGCGCGAAACCTCCTTGCTGCCTTGATTGATCGTGGAAATTTTCAAGCTCCTGCATTTAGGGCAGTTCATCTCGCCACCTCAGCCATTTCTGCTTGGCGAACCAGCACATTCAGCGCGATCTGCTCCGGGCGTTGGGTGTAATTCCACAGCACCATCGCATACCAGGCTCCAGAACCTGCGACTTTGAACGGCTGATCCGATAGTGTCCGACCAACTTTGATGCGAGAGATAATGCGCCCGCCGCGATCGCAGCTACCCGCGATCGCCTTGCTGACATCCAGCCCTTTCTGGTAATTAACGAATCTCATAGCTTTAAGTCCAACTCGGTTTGCGCCCGTTTGCCATAAATGAAAAGCCTTGCCTGTTGGATGACTGAATCAATCAAGGCTTTTTCTTTGGTGGTCAGCAGATCGCATTGGAGATAGGGGGTGTTGCTCAGTGCTGGGCTATCTAATCCAGCGATCGGACACTGAGCCGTCACGTTGAGTCCAACATTCGGCTTGATCGACACGCCGCTCACCCACCCCTCACGCCACACATCCTTGTCGAGTCCTCCGTAGTCAACAGACAAGGTAAGCAGGGCATTGAGAGCCGTAAATAAATCCGGGTGAGGCTTCTCGCCAAGGGTTAAGTCACAGAGGATCGGGTCATGCCGATCGTTCACCATCTGGTAAATGATGGAGACTTCTCTAAAGTTCTGTTCACCGCCCATCACCTTGACCTTAAGAATCTGCTCATTGAAGATTTGCTTTAAAGCTGGCTGTGGTAACGCCACCTCTCCCACTGCAATGGCTGTCATCTTGTCCTGAGTCTTTGCGTCCCTCGCTCGACTTCTCGCTGCCTTCTTAGTCAGGTCTATTCTTGTCACCTTCGTTTCTGTTCTGTCTGGTCCCAGTACCGTCACTACCGATTGGTCGTTATCCATCGTTCACTCTCCATCTGTTAACTTTTACGCAGCGCAAACCCCCCAACTGCAATCGAAGCAATCGGTTCTCCTGGTTTAATCGGTAGAAACTTTTGAGCAAGCTACTGATGTAGCACTTTAGGATGTTGACCTTGTGATCTGCATCATTGCAAAAGGAGGGAATCGGGGGGTCAAACCCCTCACTCTGTGAACTTTTTGAAATCTCTTGGCAAACGGGGCTGAAACCCCTTACTCTAGATCTACGAAGTCTCATATTCTTTGATGACTTTTAATTGAGCAGAGAAGCCCAAACCCTTTAGAGGTGGGGCGTTTGGTTAGTGGTAACTAGCTGAACTATGGTCAATTTGAATCAAAACCCCTAGATGTATTCCTCTTGGCAGTGGTAGGCATCTAGGGGGTTTTTTTTTAATGCAAAGTACCACCAGGTGATGGTACTCATTGCTGATCAGTGTAGAGTGCCTTCTTTCCCCTCGGATCACCGATCCGGACAGAGTTACATTTTGTTACATCTTTCCTAAATCAGATAAAGTTTTGCTATTCAAACCTCTACAAAATGACAGATGTTATTTTTCGTGTCATGGAATAGTCGCGGAATAGTCATGCGATCTCAACATCGGTCATGGAATAGTCATGGGACAGTCATGGGATAGTCATGCTATTTCAACATCGACAGCGATCGCCTCAACCTCAGACAGTGGATCGTGATCGAAGACCCACACTCTCCAGGGTTCTCGATGAGACTCTTTAGCCTTGACCAAAATCACCCAGCCCAACAAACCCCAAACCGTTTCATCCGACTCGTCACAGTTCCGTCGAGTTACCGAAAGAACTTTAAACCCCTGGTTCTCAATCCCTAGCCACATTTGCTGAACCTTTTCGGGCAGGAGAGCAATCTCACCTGGTAAAATCTCGCGGTTCAAAACGAGGTCACTTGACTCGGCACTCTGCTTCATGAAAACGTAAAGCCCCACTGAAGGGGTGTGAACTACTTTGAAAACTTGATGAGATTGGCAAGAGGGATTCTCATTTCACATCGTTGGCAATGCAAAACAACTCCTCCTCTGACAACACAGCTATAGCTGCGGATCGTGGGATTTCCGCAAACGGGGCAAACTGGATCGCTTAAGTGGATTGATGTCATTCACTACGCTGCCTGTGATTGAATCATCTCGATCAACTCATTCACCTGATTAGAGGTAAGCTGCCTGGGACTGGTGATGCCTTCCCACTTCATCTGAAGGATGTTTAAGACCTCTGCCTTCTTCATCTTTTCGGGCATGGCTGCCGTCACCCTTGCTGCCTTAGAGTCACCTGTCTCCGGCAATGGTGCTCCATCCGTGAGCCATGCCGTCAAGATTTCTGCCAGTTCCTGACCAGGATTAGGAAACTCCATGCGGTCAAGTGCCGCGCATCGGGTCTTGTCGATGGTAAGAATGTGATCAGCGCTGAGGTTGCCTGAGATATCAAACTCATATTCGACATCTTTGGACTGAATGGGGATGGTGCCAACCTTGCGCGGCTGGTTGCTCATCTTGCCTGAACGGTTCTCAACCATCTCGACGACATACTCTGTCTTAGTTCGCATCGTAATCAACACATGACCGGGATGGTCAAGGATGGCATTGATTAGATTGCGTTCAATGGGTCTGACCTTTGACCAATTCTCAAACCGCTGACCTGCCATGTTCAACAGTTCGTACCAGGCATGGCTAAACGAGTCGATGATCAGTACATCAAAATTAGCGGCTGCTTTAATGGCATTGATGTAGTTTTCTGGACTGGGATTAACCAGGTCACAAAGCTGGAAATCAAACGCATCACAGTACAGGGCAGAGCTACCCCGTTCCGTATCGATCACCCCAACGTTTTTTCCCAGGTGGGAGGCGATCGACAAAGCGCTATAGGTCTTGCCTGACCCACTTGCCCCTGCGATCGCCATCCTCAAGCGCTTCTGCGATTTGGTAGGCGTTGAAAACATGATTACCTCCTATTCTCCTTCTTGTTTACAATCACGATGCTCATCGCCAAAGCCTTTCATCAAAGCCGTTACAGCCCAGGTAGGTAAAGGCAGTGGCATCTTAAACGTTGCCCCACATCGACAACACTTAATAGGGCTTAATCCATAGCACCAGTCAGGAACTTTCCCCATTATTCACTCCGGTCAATTAATCGGTCATCCGTTGAGGGACAGGCGTTTACGCCTAATCCCTCACCTTTCACTTATTTAGTACGACTCTCCCAATTCTGCGCGCGCAAAGTCAGCAGACTGGTTTGCTTGCCATTGATCGGTTCGAGTGATGTCGTCGTCATCGTCATCGTCATTGACACAGATATCACTTGTCAGCATTTTGAGCGCTGACAAGTTAGGGAGTTGTTCGCGACGACCATAGGCTGCTTGTAAAAGCGAACCAAGGACAATGCCTCTGAGCGAGGCTTCTAAAACGTAGGGGGGAAGCGTTTCGTGAATCAGCCTGATAGCTCCCTCTGCCTTTTCCCTGATGGCTTTTGCATTAAACTGCGGGGCAAGAATCCCCAGCAGTGGATCACTCGATAGCGAACCACCGTCCAGAAGCGCTCTCGCGTCTACCATCTGTTTGCAAAGCAGCCTGATCATGTTTGTCAAATGGCTGTCAGTCATCTGACAGACCAGCATTGAATCGCCCTCATTCGTCGTGTGAATCTTGTACATTACCAATCCCTCACATTGTTTACTGATGCTTGATGCTTGAATCTTGAATCTCACCAATCCTCTGGCACAACGGCTGGCACTAGCTCTGCATCTTCAGCAGCCGTGAAGGTATAGGGTTGCTTCGGGGGTCTACCCCTGCGCTTAGATTCGATGGGGATTACGGTTGCCACCTCTGTCACTTCTGCCTTTGCCCTGCGGCGTTTTGGTTTCTCCTCTACTGGCTCTACTGGCTCTACTGGCTCAGGCTTCTTATTGGTTTCCTCCTCGGTTAAAGATAAAGCTCTGAGTACCGTTACTCGTTCCTGCATGGCAATGTTGGCGGCAACACTAGAGGGAAAGCCTGGGATAGAAATGTTGTAGGAATTGCCAACGTGAAAGCTGTAACTTTTGTAGTTGTCGCTGGTGATTCGGCATTCACAGCCTTGAATGTTTCTCCAGGGAGTTTGAAATACGGGGTTGTCTGTGGTCATTGGTTGTTTCTCCATCCAACTTTATTTATCTGTGCAGTCGTTAATCTTCTATTCGGCTGCTGTGAGTTAGTCAGTGATTCGCATGAGTTCGCTGAAAGTAATGTAGTGAGCGTGAACCAGAAGCGAACAGGGCAAACGATTTAGAAGGGTTTGGATCTGAGGCTGTCGAAGCGGGCTATATATTCTGCTGACAGGAGAGGGATAGCCTTTGCACAAAACGCTTTAGCGTCCACAATTTGACCAGCGGGGGGTCCATCCCAAAACAGCATAAAGAATAGGAGATGGTCGAAGTCATCACACCCGATTTGAGTTTCTACCTGAAATCCATTACCTCTGATAAAGATCGAAGGGCGATCGCTGGACTCAGACGACGGTGCAAGTTCCATGCTGGTCATGTTCTGTAAGGCGACGAGTCTGGTTGAAAGTCTTAATGTTAGGTTCATGCTTTTCCGTGTGTTGTGGAGTGGAGAGCGCGATCGGGGCGTTGATTCTAGCCTCTAACCATTGCGTAGAGCTTGTATCCTTTGTGGACGTTGCCTTCCCATTCGCCGCGCGGGTATTGGATGTTGAGCGCTGCCATGCGATCGTGGAAGGTGGGGTCTGTGTCAACACGCCATGCGCCTTCTGGCTTGACGATCTCACCGACTAACTGACGAGTGAATTTAGATGTGGCTGCATGAGTCATAACTTCTCTCCGGGCACGACTCCGGTTACTGTGCAATGGGTTTATAAAATAGTGGGGTGAGTGTGATGCTAATTCGATCCTGCGAAACAATAGCCAACCTGCTGTGTTCACACTCCTTACCGATGGCTTGACCCCACAGGTTTATGCCGCTTTCTCAAACTTGCGACGGGCAAAGTCAAGCGCAGTTTTGAGATTTGAATTAGCCTGATTGAGTTCGTGCTTCAAGTCCTCCTCTGTGAGTCGCTGCTCAATTTCAAGGTGAAGGTAATGGATCAAGGCATCCTTCAGCACCTCTTCGGGGAGGTCTTCGAGTTTCTCGGACAAAGACATCACCCGTACCGCTTCTTGCTGCTGCTCACCGTAAATCGTGATGTCGTAGGGCTTTGCGGTAGTCGCAGTCTGCGCGAGGCTGTCTAACCAGCTAGCGTCACCGATATTTGAATGAGTTCGATAATTCACGTTAAGATTCCTCTTGGCAGGGTAGTTCGTATTTTGCCCGTAACAGAGAGCGAGGGGTCAAATCTTTCTCTCTGTTACATTTTGAAACTTTGACTAAGACTCTTTGGATAAAGCCTTGATGAGAGCGTCGGCACATTGAACGGCAGTGGCGGCGATATCCTCATAATTAACGGTAAAATTTCGGTGATCGTAAGTGCCGACAATTCCCTGCATGGCGATCGCCGCAAAGTGTTCGCGCTTGGTCAGTCCTTCTGTGAAAAGATTGTCTTCAAACTGTGCGGGAAAAGCTGTGTCGTTCGGCGCTGTGGGAGTAGAGTTCAACGCGTTTGGCTCGGTCATTCGATTTCCTCGCTTCGTTATTACTATGGTACTATGAATGTGTCCACAAATCAATGATGAATGCTGAAATGATTGAACAGGGAACGGAAGAATTAAAGGATGACCTGATTAAGTTCAGGATTCCTTACGAGTTGAAGGAACTCTTCAAGCGTTGGTGCCAAAGAAACAAAACAACCCCCTCAGAACGGCTAAGGGAGTTGATTGAATTGGATGTAAAGAAGCTAGAGTCTAATCCTTTATCTTGATCGAGAGGCGTTGTCCGTTCTTGATGGTGATGCCTGGGGGCAACCGCTTCCCGGCTTTGTAGTCAGCAAGAATTTGAGTCTTGTTGATCTTGTAGGACACGACGATGGTGCGGTATTCCTCCCACTCGCCTGACCACTCAGCAGGTTGAGCCTCGGTATCGTCCACTGAATAGCAGCCGCCAGAGACAGAAATCTCGGAGACTCTCCCGGTGATCGTGTCTCCAATTTGTCCTGACTCCACGAGGTATTTCAACCGAGCCTTGATGCCATCGAGAACATTCTCGATTGCTTTTCGTTTGGCATTGACCTGATCGCCAAACCCCTTAAGTTCGGCAATCTTGGTAGGCAGGGAGTGCTGAAGCACATGGGCGATTCCATCCACCTTCTTTTCCAGAGCAGGCAGAATGATCTCGTCTAGAACTTCTTGAGAAATCTCAAGCTGCTCTGCGTCCTGGTTATCCAGAGCTTCAACGATTTGGTTGAGGATAAGGTCACGATCTCCTAGCAGGGTCGTGAGTGATGGCGTTTGGGGTTTGAGTTTAGGCATGGTTAGTGAATGGCAGTGGTAGTGGACAGTACAAAGCTATTGAGGTGCCAAATTCGCGGGTTGCGTAGTTGGCGTAGACTGCTGTGACATAGCACTTCACTCTATCGGCAAGGAAAGAGTTAGCAATCCGGGCAAACGTTTCACTCCACTGGTCGTTTGAACAACGAGACTCAATCGTGAGTCTGATCGTTTTCATTTTCAGCATCGTCCAGTCATGGTCTGTGATGCCGATGTGATTCTCTTCCACCAATTCGTCATGAGTGATCATGTCAGCACTTCGATAATGAATGGGAACCTCGGACACCAGCAAACAGCCGGACAACCGCAGCTTGCAAGGGTGGACGAGGTGATGGTTCTCCTAGCTAACTTCAGTTTCGTAGTCGCAGGTTGGGCAGTGATACCACTCGGCATCGCTGCAAGCATTGTTTGGGACTTCTGATGCCTGGTGTTCCATTGGACTGCTGCATTGTGGGCAAAGTTCAATCACTTCAAACTCTTTGTAGACCTCGACATACCTGGCTTGTGCTTCAAGCTCTGTAGCTAGAGCATCATCCTGCGCTGCCCGATGTGCGTCCCAGTCGAAGAACTCATAGCCTGGGCAATGTTCGGCACAGTAAAAAGCCATCTGCTCGTCACCAAATCCGTCATCGCTTGGCTCAATCCAGTTCTCATTAATAAGTGTCTGGTTTGGATGGTTGCACTCCCAGCCAGAATCTTCGGGCAAATCGCGTGTCTGTGGGTGATGCCAAGTCTTGACGTGTTTGCAGGTGAAGCATGAAGGGACGGAAATTTCTGAATCGTCGGGAGTTGGATGAAGGACCTCATCAAATGTGACCCCTAACCGTTCTGCTTCATCCTCGATATACCGTTTGGTTGCGCTCATGATTTTCTATTGATTGGGATCGCTAGGGTTTACGTTGTTCTGGATGTCTTCAAGTTCATCCTTCAATCCTTCAGCCTCTCCTTCGAGGTCTTCTAGCTGATTGGTTGCCGCTTGAATCAACTTAGGAATCTCATCTAAGCGGTCTTGAATCCACTCTTTGCGGCGTTGAATGACCAGTCTATTCATGGTTTTTTGAGCAAATACTCTAGGGCTGATTCAAGATCGGTGCAGTCGGCTAGATCGTCTTCGTTGTCACTGGGAACATCAACCCACTGCTTTGTGTCGGGGTTTTGGGCTGCCCACTGGCTGCCGCAGGGGGTGGGGTTGATTAAATTATTCTTGATGCAGAATGCTTGAACGTGATCGGGTATCCAGCTCATGATGACTCCTTAGTTTTCAGATGGGAGCATGAGAACTCCATCAATGCAGTAGAGTTTGATGCTGTCTAATGGAAAGTCTGTTGCGGGAATTTCTTGAGTGACTAACGGTTGGCGTTCAATGTTGGGCGTATCTTCCCATGCTGTAACGGTGCAGCCGTTTACATTGGCGCAGGGTTCAGGATACTGTAAGCCACTGGTCGATCGGGTCACATACCAGAGTTGAAAATATTCGTGTCCTTCCTTTTTGAGTTGAGGCTGGTATGAGGCGATCAAATCAATTAGCCAAAAAGCTCCAGCCATATCGCCCAAACACTGAATTCCATCCGTGTGGCGCAGTCCGTTCGCTAGATGGTGGTGCCCGTCTCCGTTAATGAAGTTTGCCAGCGCATTCTCTGTTTCGATTTTGTGGAGCTTGGCGTTTCTTTTGCGGCTCCGCTCCAAACAGGAATCACAGATCATCATTTCTGGTCGCAGGTTTTCACTGCTCCCGCAAACGTCACAGCCGTGCAGAATCTCAATGGCGATTGGATACATGGTGATTATTGGTAATGTGAACAGATGAGGCGGCTCGGTAGACAGTCCAAGCCGTGAGGGTTTAGATTTCAGTCAATTAGAGGTAACGGGTCAACACCTCAAAATCAGTCTGCGGAATCTTTTCCCAGGTGCATTCAATAGTCCGGTAATCTCCTTCCGCCTCAATCTCCATCTTAGAATTGCCGATCAGTTTGATCTCTGTCTCGTTCTTTTCAATGCCCAAAATCGTTAGTATCTGATCGTGTACAGATTGCGGGACAGATGCCGGAGAGTTGACCTCTAGCAGCGTTTTATCCCCATACTCAAGCTCGCCATCTGTGATTTGAATGTCTAACAAATAGTGGGTCATGGTGATTATTGATAGTGTGAATAGGTGAAGCGGCACACCGGACATGATGTGCCGTGAGATTAAACTGCAACGGCTTGAGGTATCCCAGCTTTGGTCATCAGAAACTCTGACGCTCTCTTGGCAGACGCAACGGCATCAAAGAAATACTTCTTGTCATTCTTCAGCCCTTGCAGCCAGGAGCCAATGTAGGAAGCATGATGCTCTAGTCGAGGAGTCAGTTGCAATTCATTGCACAAGAAGGCGGCTGTGAGTTCTGCGATCAGTTCTTCCTTGGCATACTTGTCTGACCCAAAGCCACCCGTCATGTCACGGTTGAGACGTTTCTGGTGTCCGGTGCTGTGACCAAACTCATGCAGCAGCGTGGCATAGTAAGCTTCAACGCTGGTGAAAGAATGAAACTCAGGCACCATGATTTTGTCTACGACGGGTGAGTAGAATGCGCGATCGCCTCCAAACACTACCGAGACTTCTTGCTTGGCGACAAAGCGTTCTGCATCAGAAATTAACCAGTCTGTTGGCTTGGGTTTTCCAACTGCCACTGCAAACTCACTCACTTTGCGATCGCTCTCTGAGTCATCCCAGCACTCGACGTTGAAAACGTTGTGCCACTTGGCAAAAGAGAAGGACTCCTTATCAACGCTGCCATCTGCGTTCTCAACTTCCTTGCTGGCACTGCCACCCCACTTAATCCAGGTAGACTTAGAACCTTTGATTAGCTTCCAGCCAAGCTCTCGCCCTTGAGTCAGTCCCACATAGTGAGGACGTTTGTGTTCGTAGTACAGCATGGAGATGCCGCACAGTAAGGGATTCTGACCTTTGTAGACGTGACCTGAGATGAGATTCATGGGCGCATCGCCAAACCAGGGGCGTTCCCAAGGCTTTACGCCTCTCTCCAATATCTCAATGATTTGATTGGACACTAGCTCAAACTTGTCGATAGCGGTCTTGTTAGTGGTCATGGTGATTGTGATTGTGATTGTGAACAATTCCCGTCAGTGGCAGAGAGGGTGGCTTGCCCCCTCTCGCGCACCTTCACGCAGCGTCAGCGTTGGATTGGATCAGAAAACGATTGGCAATCTTTTCTCGCGCTTCGGCGTGAGGTAAACCTGACAGCGTTGCGGCAAATTCCATCGCATAGTTCTGTTCACCGGGGAGGATGGACACAACCCGTTGACCATTTAGAAAAAGAGTGAGTAGTGGTTTGTTTTGGGCTGGCGCAAAGGTTATCGTGTGCCCTTCAAGCTCACACCAGAGCAGTCGGGATTCCTCCCGGTCTAAGCTCCACACTTTCACCTCGTAAGGTGTTCCTAAGCGTTGAGACTTTCGAGCTTCGCATCTCACATCGCGCAGTCGCTTGATTCTGAATACAAACTTGATTGCCTGGTTCCACTTCTCGAACCCGAAGTAGGCAATGCGCCAGTCGGGTGCAGCGTTGGGTAGTGTGGACGTGATGGTGCAGAACCTGAGACTCAGGTTGTGCATGAAAATCCCTGGAGATAGTCGAACCTTTTGCATGGTAAAGTGGGAATGGTTGTGAACAAACCGAAAAGAAACCGAAGGTATTTTCACCGAAACCGCAGGTGGTGATTGCCTGCGGTTTCTCTGTGTGTGGTTAGCCTTGCTCACAGCGAGCTAGACTTCGACTTAGCACTTTTTGCGCTTCGGCTTGGGTATAGCCGTCTTCGATCAAGCGATCGAACTGACGATAGGCGCGAGCGCGACACTGAGAAACAGTCTCAGCATGAGCGGGTACAGTCTCAGCAGGGGCGGGTGGCGTTGAAACAATGAAAGTAGACAGGGCGATCGTGGTGATCATTAAAGCGGAAACGATGGAACGGATTGAAGTTGACATCTGAGTAAGCTCCTGGTAGTTGTTTGCTGAAGTGGACGAGTCGCTAACGGTTTGAGTTCGGTGCTCTAATAGCCGTAGCGTCCCAAAAATTCCTCGGTCATCGCTTCAAACTGCGAGTCATAGAAAGCATTTGAATCATTAATGCGTTGAGGCAGTAGTAAGCCGTAGTAGATCAGGAGAAGTTTTGCCATGTTGATGTGAACAAACAACACTCAACTTTCTATGGCGAAGGACGTGGCTTGCCCGTCCCTTCGTCTCTTTTTCGGGCACAATAGCCTGTGGCGCTCATGAAGGCACTCCTACCCTATTGCTTATGCTCAGAGCTATCCTCCGCGAATATTTGGGAAGTGAGGAGTTATCAAGCCGATCGATCGCGTTGAATGTGGATGGCGCACCAATCACGATCGGACGATCGACGACTTGCACCTATCAAGTAGGCACCAAGTTTGGCGAACTGGTTTGCTGGGTTGCTCGTATCCAGGCAACGATCGTGATTGAGAATGGGTCCATCAAACTCCTCGACGGCGAAAAGGGACGACCCAGCACGAACGGAGTTTATTGTCACTCGGAGCGCATTGCTCCTGAAATCCTTTTAACTCCCGGCTTGCAGCTCACGCTCTTCAAAGCTGATCGCGGCAAGGTGACTTTAGATGTTGCGGCGTTTATTGATGGCGATGTCGAGATTGACAACCCACCCGGCACGTTTACGGGTCAGGATCTGCTCGATCGACTCCAGGAAAAAGTAGGACTACTCGGTGAACAAATTGGGGCTTTCAACGGACAAATTCTCGCTCTGCACCAGCAGGTAGAGCTGCTTGGTGAGCAACTGGCGCAGCGCGAAATGATTGACAGCAATCAAGAGCGGCGGCTCGTCCTAACCGAGAAACGACTCTACCGCTTTTTTGCACTTGTCTTTGGATGCGTCGCGGTGATTGTGCTGGCATCCGGCTGGGCAGGTGGCAGCGCTGAAGACAAGAAATTATGGACTAGTACATTGACTGCCATTGCGATCGGGTCGGTAGCAGCGTACATTAAGTCGAAGGAACCACAGTCTGAAAAGTTGACTCAGCGCACTTGACGTTGTAACCCACAAGTGAAAAGCCCCACCTCACAATTAATGAGATGGGGCTTTTCGCCTTTCGCATCGGTTCAAGACTCTGCTACTCGGACAACTATTAGTGGTGTGTGTAGTTATTGCAATTAGTTTACCACATTATCTAGGGTTAAACTCCCATCCAGGAAGCGGCTTGAGTCCACGATACTGACCATTAGCATGAGCGGCAATGATCTCAGCTTGAATTTCCTCTAGTTCATGGTCACTAGCTCTCATGAGTGGTGATGGTCTTAAGTTAAAGGCTCCCATTTTAGGATCAGCGACAGGTCTACGAACTGGCTCGACTCTCCTCTGTCTTTGATTGGCGGCATACTGCACGATTTCTCGCTCAGTCTGACTCACCGGATCGTCTGCAACTGGAAGAATCATTTCCCCCCGAAGCCTTTTACCAGCACTGGTGCGCTGCTCGTTTTCATCTGCTGCAAACCGTTGTTGCACAAAGGGAGCGGTATTAGTAGCATAGATTCCTTCATCTTCTGTGTTGGCATTACGCCTGCTTACAGGCAGGTCTGCCGCTCGTCCAATGGGTTCTCCTTGCGCCAGAAGCTCGTTGGACATGGAGATGCCAGGTTGAGTGATTCCCACTGGCATGACCTTACGTTGTCCGGCTGCAATCTCCGCTTGGAACTGTGCCTGCTGATGAGGATCTAGAGGGTGGACCTCTTGGAGTGAGCCGCCTTTAGTGACACGATTCACACCAGCCGCATCAGCCGCTTGCTTGTTGTGAGGAAAGACCAGGAGGGAGTTAACATTCTCAACCCCAACCGATACGCCTTCTGGCAAGCCCATCGTGGCTTGACCATACCCTCGCGATTGGAAGTCACGAGCCTCGGCAAGACGTTGAGCCACTGACATATCAGCCGTCTCAACCATCTGGTCATAGCCGTTGCCATTCGGCACCATCGTTGTGATGCGAGTCTTCTCTACATCAGGCATGGTGCCTAAGCTTTGATACCCTTCATTGATGGCATCTTTGGCAAGCTGCACTCGATTGTCATACTCCCGCACTGGCGCATAGCGATTGACGAGTTGAGACAGCATTTCCTCTGTTGGTTTAGGTGCATTGCTAGGAGGATTGTAGGAGGTCATGTCTTTGAACGTTTGACCCATGCCGCCCCTAAGCGCATCACCCAAAACGGCTTGATCATCAGCAGGCAAGTCACGCAAAACAGCACGACCCGCTACGTCTCCCTGAATGCGCTCGTCAGGATAGCGTTGCTGCATCCGATTGCGATCGCTCACATAACCTGTGTTTGCCCGTCGTTGGGATTGACCCAGGCGATCTAAAACCGATTGGCTGTCCTGCATGGGTTCGGAGTAGTTCCACTGCCCATCTTTGGTTTCGACCGCTCTTACATAGTCGGTGTCAGGATTGGTGTCAATCATCTGATCGGCTTCCATGCGGTCATTGTAAGAGTCACCACTGTAGCGCTGTCTCCCAAGCTCCTTGATCGGAATCTGTGAGTTTTGGCTAAGGAGATAAGGGCTGAGTCCCTTGTCTGCAAGGACTGTTGAAGGTAGCATGACCTGTCGATTTGTATCGCCCCAGGTGTTATCGCTGTAGTCATTAGCATCGGTCATTGTGGTGATGTCGTGCCCCCCTTTTGCGGGGAGTGGTTCTGGTGCTTGGAATGCGGGAGGCACGTTGACTGTTTCGGTCATCGTTGAACGGGCTTGTCCTGGCTGAGTGAGGGGAACTTGTTCGATGGGTCGGGCAAGTCCTCGTTGCGTCAAAGCGTCGGCAACCTCGCTATTGCCTCTGACGTTCTTATAGATGGGTGTAACCGAACCATCGGCATTGACCATCTCCCAAGTCTTTTGCTGGAATGGAATGGTTCGAGAAGGAGCAGCGCTCAAGTGTTCCGTGTTGACAATCTTCATGCCTGGACGGTTCACGGTGTACAAGGGATTCATGGGACGCGCTAAGTCTCTCACGTCCGTTGCCCCTTGCTGTCCTCGCAAGATATCGCCCTGCTGCATCTGTGCGGATTGTGAAGGCGTTTGCTTCCAGGTTGGGAAGAGTGCATCGGGTGAATCCACTCGTTGCAGCATCCCGGCTGCTCCAACCGCATCAAGCTGCGCGATGTCTGCCCCCGTCCATGTGCCACCCTGGATTTCTGGGTTAAGTTCTGCCATTTGGTTAGTGGTAGAGACATCAAACCCGCCTCTTTGCAGCCGATCGGTTAGCTCGATTCGCTCGGCGGCATTGCTGGCATTGAGGGAACCCAGCATCTGACGGGTGGATTCCATATCAGACTGCTTCATCTCACGCCCCTGTAGCTCAAAGGTTGGGTAGTGATTGCCCATCATTACCTCGCCTTGATTGTGATTGAGCGTGATCGGCATTTCTCCGTATGCCGTCTTGAAGGCAACTTGCCCTAGTTCGTTGGGAGCGGGTGATGCAGGTGTACTCACCCAAGGTTTCTTAAAGCTCATTCCCTGTCCACCGTCGGGCGTGGTGTAGAACTTCGTGGTCATCTCCCCAACGTCATCACCTAGTTTGGCTGTGAGGTTTACTTGCTGCTGAGGAGTGAGCCTTACGGGTAATTCTGCATAGCCACCCGGAGACTGAAGGACAGCGTTGCGACTGGAAATCATTGCCTTAAGCTCATCGCTAGAGGCTGGCTGCAAGGGAAGAGAGGGATCAAGCTGCCGAGTTCTGACTTTGCCAAATTCGCCGGGGGCAATGTGATCCAGATTGACAATCCGAATGCCTTCAGTAGCAGAGCGTATGGGACGACGAGGAAAGTTCATAGTGGACCTGTGGTAAGGATGCTGCTATTTTGCCCGATCCAAAAAAAAGAGGGCACCCGTAGGCACCCCCATTTCTCAGAAATGATTGAGTGAAAATTTAGAATGCGATGTCGCTGTAGTCGGTGCCGACTGGCGATCCTCCACTTGCACCAGCCCCAACCAATGATCGAGAGTTTGACTCTTCATCACGTTTGCCGCCGCCCAGCAGGGTTAGCTTTTCTCCTTTGATGACAAACTTGCACCGCTCACCGTCCCCGCCCTTGTCCATCCACCACTCACAGGTGAGGACACCGTTGATGCCGACTTGTGAAGCTTTGCGAACGTAGTTAGCTGCAATCTCAGCAGCTTTGCCCCATAGCCCGATGTTGTACCAGTCGGTGATCTCCTTGGTGCGATTGGACGCGATGGAGAAATCGGCTTTGACGGTGCCCGACTCGAAGTATTTCACGTCTGGGTCGTTACCCAACCGACCGACGAGTGACACTGAATTGAGGGTTAGCCCTTCAAAGCCAGCGTGGACTCGTCGAGCATCGATGCTGTAGATGTTGCGGTTGCCGTTGCTGGTGCTGATTTTGTTAACTAGGAGAGTGCCTTCAACGATGACAGCAGCCCCTTGAGCAAATTCAAAGTCACTAGCCAGCCCGTAAGCCTGAACTTTAATTTCAGCGAGGCGAGTGATGTCTTTCTGGGTCACGACTGAGAATGAAAGTGTGAATGAGGCAACCTTTGTTGCAGCGTCGTTAGTGAGGACTTTGCGTTCGATAGCAGACGTAACGGTTCCAGCAAGGACGATAGACATGGCAGTGGTTTCCTTAAGGTTTGAACATTTACAAGTTAGTTGAGAATGGCAAGCTTGCGCCGCATTCTCATGTCTGCCTCTTCAGTCTTGCGGAGACAACCCGCAGGAGACGAGCCGGATTGCTCCAGCCCGTTTCGGCTTAATTCGAGATAGCTGCAATCAGGTCAGTCTTCTTCAACTTAGCGGCACCTTTGATGCCCAACTCTTGAGCCAACTTGCGGAGTTCACGCACACCTTTAGCGGAGAGGTCAGCAGTGGGAACAGTCACAAACTCACACAGATGGCGTTGGGTTTCGTCGTCAACTGCGGGGAGGTTGGGGGATACACAAGCTTCATGGAGTCTGAGCAAGTCAGCAGGTGAAGCGGTGAAGCGGAGGAGTTTCCAGCCCAACTGAGGGTGAACCCAAGTCTCTAACTGGGTGTAGCTGATGTTTAGTTCGCGGAGTGGTTGCTTTGCTTTCATGCTACCAGGGCATCTGACTTCGGCACAGACTTTGCCACGGAACTCTGAAGCGTTGGGAGCTACGCGAAGCACGAAGGTGTGGTCGTCGTAGAGGTTAACAACAGGAGCGGAAGCGGTGAGGATTGAGAATGTCATGATAAATACCTTGTGATTGTTGGTTGTGAACTTGAACACCGAAAACTTAATCTACTGAAGCGAGCTTGCGAGCGGAGGTAGAAGCCTCACGAAGAGGCTCCTGTTGCGTCTTAGAGACTAAACGATCGCTCTAAATCCTCACGCTGTTGTGTCAAACGTTCAGCGCGACGTTCAGCTTTGTAGAGGTTGTAGAAGTAGCCGTGGATGAAGCAAGCAATCTTGTAGTGAGGATAGTCACTGTAGTCTTCTTCGCAGCCTTCAGCCCAACTGACACAACTTTCCAGCGCGTCTTCAGTCGTTTGAGCTACGCCTTGCTCTGCTACCAGGTCAAGATACAAAGCAGCCATTTCGCAGAAGTTAGTTTTAAGCACGGTGATTATCTGTTAGTGATTGTGAACTTGAACACTTAACTTTTAATCCCCTGCCGCGACTTTAGGAGCAGAAGGGGAAAGAACTGAAACGTAGACTGAGCTTTAGGTTTCACTAGAGGCGAAACGCTCTATGCAGATTTGTCTAGCAACTTGCAAATTCTTGGAGCTAACTAAAAGATTGAAGCCGTCTTCATGCCCGTCAATACTGCCAATCTCGAATTGGATGTCAGCTTGCAGCATAAGATTTTGAACAGTGTCTAGTTGATTGAGGTAAAAGCTTGATACGGTTTTCATGATGATTGCCTTTGGTGTGAACTGAACACTTAAATCTCAGTCTGCTGTAGCGACCTTGGGAGCGCAGGCAGAGGCACAACGAAGTACCTCCTGTTGCTGAATATCTATGCGGCAGACAGAACTTCTATCGCCTGCCTCTTTGTCCAACGCGCGGCACCTTTAATCTGGTGAAAAGAACCCAGCGATCGTAACTGCACGATGCTGAGATGGTCAAACTTAGGCGTGACCACAGGATCAGCAATCGCTATAAGGGATTCGACGAAGCCGATTAGCTCAACCACATCAACCGCAGGAGCTAGAAGGAGTTGAGGAGCGGAGACAACGGGGGTAGGAACGGTAGAAAGGACAGGAGTGATATCACCAATCCAGGGATCTGTGATGACGGGTAGAGTCACTACTGGCAACGCTGGTTCAACGCCGTCGGAATGAGGCTGTGATTCTGAACGCAGCCACAAAACAACCACGACGACAATAGTGTAGAAAAGTAAATCAAACATGATAAGACTCCAGAAAGGTAAATGCTACGAAGATGTAGCAAAACACTCGCAAGGTATTCGATACCAAGCGTCACGCATCTGCGAGTGTGGGGAATTAGAATCGACGAGTGTTATTGCGGCAACCTGCAAGATTTGGAGACTTACAAGCATATTCGAGAATGGCGCGTAACTCTTCGGTGCAGATGAAGATGATGCCGCGTGACTCATAGCATTCATCCAGCACCAGGCGAGGATCGATCATGCCACTGGGCACACCTGCGGGATGGTAAAGACGAGCGCGTGTAGGACTAATCATTTGGAACTCTGCATCTTCTAGAGAGAAGCCTGCCTCACGTTCGACGCGAATGGTAGAGGAAGAGATGACAACAGACTTAACAGATGAACCAACGATTACTTTCTTGACAAACATGATAATACCTTGTGATTGTGAACTGAACACCCAAAACTTAATCTGGTGGAATGAGCTTGCGAATGAAGGCAGAGTCCCAACGAAGGGACTCCTGTTGCTCTAGAACTTGATATTTTCACAGATAGCCCACGAGATACATTTGCCAATTACATCGGCATGGCAAGGCAAAGGGGCACACCAGCAAATTAAGTCTAGATTGCCAGCGATCGCTTGCTGCTTTAAGCGGTTGAGTTCACGGCACACAGGCGCATCTTTCGTTTTAATCTTTTGCCACAGCCATTTACGATACTGCTCAACTACGATCGTGTGAGCCTCAACGGTGTGATCTGTCGTCTTAAAGGGATTGCCTAGCGCACTACCAGGTCTACCGCTCATGGATCTACCTACATACTCACCAAACCAACCATCACGTTTGCCATTGAGAATACTAATCATGGGTTGCCTGATTGAACTACACTTACTGATTAGTCTGGTGAAACGACTTTAGGAGTGGAAGTAGAAGCCTTCCAGAAAGAACCAATAGACTGAAGCTTGTCAAGGATGAACTGTCACAGCAGTTAGCGATCGTGGCTGTCTCATCTGTCCCAAATGGTGATTAGTCCACCATCTTTAGTCCAGACGAAAAGGTATGAGTCTAGAACGTAGATGGTGGCAGCGCTGCAATCATTGGAACTTCTGCGTACTAGGCAGAAGTCCAGAGGGTTAAATGGCTGAAACCATTGGTAGATATAGAATGTGCCAGTTTGTAGCACAGACGAGTAGAATGATGGACAACGTAGATGGGGTTCGCGATCGTAAAATGGCAACTTACATTACAAGCTACTACAAGGGCACTGCGGAGCGAGTAGGGTGTGAGATAGAGGCTGGCTCTTTTGAGGAAGCAGAAGAGATTGCAATGACACTATCCACGATCGAGCGATCGCTAACCTCTCCTGAGTTTAGTCAGTTGGTTGTAATGGGTGAACTGCTTGAGAAGGTAGAGGTCGATGATGGGTGTGCAGTGACAGAGATGGTTTGTCCACGCTGCGATCGCTGTTGGATAGCAATCTATCCGGCTACTCTTGAGTTCTTGAAATGTCCTGACTGTATGATGCCCTGCCCTGTGAAGTGACCCCTCAATAAGGTTTTTTGTAGTGGAGTTTTGTCTTATATATATATAGTTAGACACCTTAACAAAATCTAACCCCAAACTCACTATAAAAATTTCAACCCCAAAGTCAGGTGAAAAGATGACTCACGCCATTGATCCTTACTTCAGAGTCGAAGTTATCTCCAAGACTCCCAATCCTCAACAGACCATCTATGCAGCAATGCACCAGGACTACTCAGAAGAGTTTGTATTTGATGAATTGCATGAAGATAAAGAAGTTTTCAACGTCAAGACTTGTGAGCCAACAGGGAAGCTGATCACAGAATGGTCTGGGGCATCTGAAGAAGAGTGTGGCGATATTATTGTTAAGCGACTACTAGCGGGTGGGCGTGGACACTTTGGATGTCTAGAGCATCCGCAAATTGTGTTTAACTGCGGCTGGTTTCCTCACTCAGTTATGCAGCAGGTTCGCACTCATCGGGTCGGAATATCATTCGATGTGCAGTCTTTTCGCTACACCGGGAAACGGCTTTACGATGTCGGAATTGGCTTGACTCAGCAATATGTCCCTGGCGTTTGGAATCACAACAGCAGTGTCAAATCTCAAATAGAAGAGGTCGTCTATCTTCGCCCAGAAGGTGCATACACCGATCGTCAGGGCGATCGCTATCACTACACAGAGCAGAGCAGGCTGAATGACTTGACTCTCGCTGCCCATTGCCTGTCTCACTATGCCCGCAACGTTGAGAAAGGATACGCAGAGGAACACGCTAGAGGGCTGATTCCCTTTGATGTTCGTCAGCACTTTGTCATGTCAGTCAACGTCCGATCGCTGATGCACTTATTGGATCTTCGGGCTAAGGCAGATGCCCAGCTTGAGTGCAGACAGCTATGTGAGTTGATATTTCCTCACTTTGAGAAATGGGTGCCAGAGATCGCTAGTTGGTACAAAGAAAACCGATTAGGCAAAGCCAAACTTTCACCATGACCCTGAACGACAAAGAATATCTGATTGAGATTCAACGCTACATGAACGCTTATGAAATCCCGATTAGGGACAGAGACTTCTTGATAAGCGTGAGACTTCTAAATTCTTGGCAAATGCCGCGATTGACGAAACGGCAGAAACAACGGAACAGACATCGTTAATTATGCCTGAAAGTAAGTTTGAGATTGGTGATGAGGTCTACATCGAACGTGGCAAGCCTGGAGTCGTAGTGAATAAAAACTACGAACTTACTATTATTCGTCAGCAGGTTTCAGGACTACAAATACCGATGATGGCATGGAGCTATCAGGTTATAGGAATAGGGTTCGACATTAAAGAATGGTATGGAGAAGATACTCTAACCCCATCTAAGTATTAGTTTATTTCACCTTCAACATTGAGGCAGACCGAATCAGACGAGCGCAATCGTCAGTGACCAACTCATTGCTGCCGCTCACAAGTTCGCTTGGCAAACTAAATAAAAATAGGTGTTGACTTTAGGTTTCGTATATACGATACTAAAGGAGTCGGGAAAGTTCACACCACATCAAGGACGTAATCAAATGCAAGTCAAACACAAACAGATTTCACCAGTAAATTTTCGAGTTGGTAATGTTCTTTCAGGTAGTGACGAGGAGCAATACGAGGTCGTTGATATTGGTATGACTGGTATTACAGAACTTCGTAAACTCGAACCAGACGAGCGCAATAAACCAGAATTTACTCAAGGGAAAGTCACCTTCTAAAACGCAGCACCTAGCGGGGTCACTCCCGCTACTCGTTCACCGTTCACAACCAAACAGAAATCATGACAATACAAAAACCAGACATCCCCACAGTCAGCGATCACCTAGCTGAATTGATCAAGACACAAGACAAGCAAGGATTGATTGACCTTTGCAATGCTCTCACACCCAAAGATCGAAGAATGACTTTCGCTTATGACGGGTTAGTGTGGCGCATTGATGCAGGGTGGGAATACCCCGACGCTCACACTACCGTCTGCAAAGACTTTGGTTTGTCGGTAGAAGACGGGGAAGAACTCCGACGACGATATGACAAAGCTGAAAGCCAGCAACCATAATCGTAAACCCACAGCACATTAGCGGGAGTGCAACCCGCATAAAACATTTAAGGAGAATCCTCATGACCTGGACATTAAAGCGAACGACTCAATGTGACAAGTGCCCTTGGAAGGTAAGCACTGACCCCCACGATATTCCCAATGGATACGAGGTTGAGAAACACAAGGCGTTGAAAGACACCATTGCAGAACCAGGAGCCTTGAACTTCTTGAATACCGTACCTGCAATGGCGTGTCATGAAACCCACAACATTCTCTGCATCGGCTGGCTGTTTCATCAGCTTGGCGATGGGCAGAACCTTTTTCTACGACTGAAGATGATGACCTGCACCAACATTGAAGAGATGCAGATTGTAGGCGATCAGCATCCTAATTTTGAATCGACATTACCCCGCATTCAGAAAGAGAAGACCAATGGCTAAACGTCGAAACATGGGGGGTCGTCCTGCAAAGAATGCAACCGTCACCCCCATGAAACTATCCAAGGAAAACCGAGAGATTGCCAAAATAATCGGTGATGGCAACATGACAGCAGGAGTTGAGAAAGCATTAAAGTTCTACGCTATCTATCACGATTCCCTTATAAAGCTTGACGAAAAAGTAAAAGCAATCAAATCAGTCCTAGAAAATACTCTTCAGTAACCGGAGCTACCCG
>Ga0209511_1001117_pt1 | contig 24500 bp, 18 predicted proteins | sample SSSSmetaG_FD_184141 | JGI IMG/M metagenome (GOLD analysis project Ga0209511, IMG submission 184141) | Glacier valley bacterial and archeal communities from Borup Fiord, Nunavut, Canada, to study Microbial Dark Matter (Phase II) - ​SSSS... | ecosystem: Environmental > Aquatic > Freshwater > Ice >... | reverse complement strand
CCAATAAGATTGCCACTTCTTCCTCCTATGAGAATTACGAATACCTCAAGAACCTGGCTCGCAAAAAGGGCATCAAGTATCTGTTTGAAACCAATGTAGGAGCAGGTCTGCCTGTTATCAACACCATCAACAACCTGATCAACTCAGGTGACCGCATCCTGAAGATAGAAGCCGTCCTTTCAGGTACCCTGAACTATATATTCAACACCATCAGTGCCGACATCCCTTTGAGCAAGACCATCAAGATGGCTCAGGAAGCCCGCTATTCAGAACCGGATCCACGTATTGACCTTTCCGGCAAGGATGTTGTCCGTAAGCTCGTGATCCTGGCCCGTGAAGCCGGTTATAGAGTAGAACAGGCCGATGTAGTGAAAAATCTCTTTATCCCCGATAAATATTTCGAAGGTACTTTGGATGATTTCTGGGCGACCATTGGCGAGATGGACGCTGAATTTGAAGTAAAACGCAAAGTCCTCGAAAAGAATTCCAACCGTTGGCGATTTGTTGCCAAGATGGAAAACGGCGAATGCTCCGTTGGTTTGCAGGAAGTTTCTTCCTCACACCCATTCTATGAACTCGAGGGAAGCAACAACATCATTCAGATCACGACCGAACGGTATTTGCAGTATCCGATGATGATTAAAGGCTATGGTGCAGGTGCAAGTGTCACGGCAGCAGGCGTTTTTGCAGATATTATCAGTATCGCCAATATCCGATAAAATGAAATACATAGTCATTTTGGGTGACGGCATGGCTGACGAAGCTATTGCCGCATTGGGCGACAAGACCCCGATGCAAGCCGCCGATACGCCTTATATGGACAAGCTGGCTGCAATGGGCAATTGTGGTCAGCTGGAAACCGTTCCCGATGGATTTTTACCCGGGAGCGAAATAGCCAATATGAGTTTGCTGGGATACGACGTTCGAACAGAATTCGAAGGTCGTGGTTCCCTGGAAGCCGCCAGTATGGGCGTGTCGATTTTGCCGGGAGAAATGGCCATGCGCTGCAACATTATTTGCATCGAAAACGGTCTGATTAAAAATCACTCCGCTGGTCATATATCCAACGAAGAAGCAGCTGAACTGATCCATTTTCTGGACAAGGAATTGGGTTCTGACACCGTGAAATTCCATGAAGGTGTTTCGTACCGTCACCTCCTGGTAATGAAAGGTGGAAACAAGGACCTGGATTGCACCCCGCCGCACGACGTGCCGGGTACGCCTTTCAGGGATGTGATGATAAAAGCCCTGACACCGGAAGCACAGGCAACAGCGGATGATTTGAACGAACTGATTATCCGGTCACAGGAACTTCTGGCCAACCATCCGGTCAATCTCAAAAGAATGGCCGAAGGCAAAGATCCCGCCAACAGCATCTGGCCCTGGTCTCCCGGTTACAAGCCAATGATGAAGACCCTGATGCAGCAATTCCCAAAAATCAAGACCGGTAGCGTCATTTCTGCCGTGGACCTGATCAAAGGCATTGGTATTTACGCCGGACTCGAATCCATCGAGGTGGAAGGAGCCACCGGTCTGTACACCACCAATTACGAAGGCAAAGCAGCAGCAGCCATCGAAGAATTGCGTAAAAAGGATTTCGTCTTCCTCCACATTGAAGCGTCCGATGAGGCCGGTCACGAAGGAGATGTAGACCTGAAAGTCCGCACCATCGAATATCTGGACAAACGCATTGTCGGTCCCATTTATGAAGCTTTGAAAGATTGGGATGAACCAGTCACCATCGCTGTCTTGCCCGATCATCCAACCTATTGCAGCACCAAAACCCATGTAAAAGAACCAATACCCTTTCTCATCTATAAACCCGGTCAGGTGCCCGATGAAGTGAACGTTTACGATGAATTTTCTGTCCTCAAAGGTTCTTATGGATTGTTGAAGGACAACGAATTTATTAAAGCCGTGTTTGACTAAAAAAACTTTCTCGTATGAACTATTACAGTACCAATAAAAAAGTATCCCCGGCCTCTCTTCAGAAGGCAGTCGTAGACGGTTTGGCCGGCGACAGGGGATTGTATATGCCGGAGCGCATTGCCGTATTGCCCGCTTCCTTTTTCGATGAAATCGATACCCTGACTTTTCAGGAAATATCCTACCGGGTGGCAGATGCCTTTTTCGGTGAAGACATTGAACCCGAAACCCTCCGGCAAATCGTTTACGATACCCTGAATTTTGACGCCCCGCTGGTCGAAGTCAAAGAAAACATCTACAGCCTGGAACTTTTCCACGGTCCCACGTCTGCCTTCAAGGATGTGGGTGGTCGTTTCATGGCCCGATTGCTGGCCTATTTCATCAAGAAGCAAGGCCAGAAAGAGGTGAATGTGCTGGTAGCCACTTCGGGCGATACCGGTAGCGCTGTTGCCAATGGATTTCTCGGTGTTGATGGCATCAAAGTGTATGTGCTTTACCCTAAGGGTCTGGTCAGCGACATTCAGGAAAAGCAGTTCACCACCCTCGGCCAAAACATCACAGCCCTGGAAGTGGACGGAACCTTCGACGATTGCCAGGTTTTGGTTAAATCCTCTTTCATGGATGCCGACATCAAAGCCCACATGGAGCTGACTTCGGCCAACTCCATCAATGTGGCCCGATTCCTGCCCCAGGCTTTCTACTATTTCTACGCCTACGCCCAACTGAAAAAAATGGGTAAAGCCGACAACATGGTGGTTTGCGTACCCAGCGGAAACTTTGGCAACATCACAGCCGGTCTCTTTGCCAAAAGAATGGGACTGCCCATCCAGCATTTCATTGCCTCCAACAACCGCAACGATATTTTCTTTGAATACCTTAAAACAGGTGAATACAAGCCAAAATCATCCGTCTCAACCATTGCCAACGCCATGGATGTGGGTGACCCCAGCAATTTTGCACGTATATTGGACTTATACGATGGTTCTCACGATGCTATTGCAGCCGATATCAGCGGTGCCCGATACGACGATGCACAAATAGCTGAAACGTTGAAATCGGTTTATACCGAAACTGGTTACTTGCTCGACCCTCACGGTGCTTGCGGATACCGAGCACTGGTGGAACAAATCAAGCCTGGTCAAACCGGAGTTTTTCTTGAAACTGCGCATCCGGCGAAGTTTAATGAGACGGTGGAAGGAATTATTGGAGCTGAAGTGGAGATACCAGAAAAGCTTCAGGAGTTTATGAAAGGGACTAAGCTGTCGGTGGAGATTGGGAAGGACTTTGAGGGGTTCAAGAAGTATTTGCTGAGTAGGTAGTGTGATTTTTGCTCCGTTTTTAGGATGGGGTGATTTAGGATAGGATTTGATAGCCAATAGCTCTCTTAAGAGGGGAGGTATTGGCTATTGGTGTTTTTATTCTATATTTTTTTTAAATCTTTTAAATATGTCTGTCTATCCAAATTTAGTAAACAATCAATTTCAGGAATATCGGGATTCTCAGCTTTTAACTTTTCAAGTTCCTTTTTACCCTCGATCTCATTTCCAATGATTCTCAATAAACAAGCCCTATTGGCACGATTTATTATCTGCTGTTTGGGATCATCTGTTTTTAAAATCTTTTCATCATAACATGAGATTCCTCTTTTGTGATATTTAAAAGCCATTTTGGTATTACCCATAATATCACATATTACACCTGCCAACCCATAACCATCAGCAAAATGGGGATCAATTTCTATTAATTTATCCGCTGCTATCAACGCCTTTTTAAAATCCTTTAAACCAATATAAATACGAACCTTGTTTGAATAGCCAAGAGTATATTTATCATCAAATGATAAAGCCTTGTTTATCAATACAAGAGCACTATCGTAATTCTTTACAAGCATCCGCTTGGTTGCCAAATCATTATATTCAATGGCAAGGGGATTAATATCTACTTTCCGGTCTTGTGCGTAAATTGATAACATTGTTACAGAAATCAAAGTCAAACAAAACAATCTTTTCATAGTCTTTGTTTTAATTGTTGTATAAATGATTGGTAGTACGATCTGTCGTTATCTTCATCCTACACTGAAAACAGATCTTGCTCCTATTGCCTTTTCGGCCGAACCTGCATTCTTAGTTCTCTTTCATGAACATGACAGAACTTCTGACACTGTTTCTTTCTCTTGGATGTTTATTTCACAATCGTGGGGACCATAAAATGTGTGTTAAAAAATGCTCTTAACGGAAGGGCGCGGGCGGAACGAAGGCGTATTTCGCCTGAGTGGCAGCCTGTGGCTTAGTGTTAGCGGTAGGTTTATTTGTCAACTCTCTATTTTAATTCTACCTTCTACTTTGAAATCAGATTTCATTTTAGTATTAGTTATTAGGTAGTTAATAGGAAATCTGATGAAATTCTATTCCCATTTATTGCCACGCGTTAATTATTACTTAACTCTTTTTTTAATTTATCAAGTTCGGATGGTCTTGAGGCATGTTCATTTAATATATTCCCATTTTCGTCAATCAAAATATACCATGGGATTGATATTGAACCTTTTTGATCGAATATTTTTATTAAATCGTTGTAAAGCTTTTCATTGGTTCTAATATGGTAACCTTCCAGATTGAAGAAATTTGCCATATTTTTCCATTGTTTATCCTGATCTTCTTTGTCTATCGAAATGTATACAATCTGGATATTGTTAGAATTTAAAAGTACATTTAGATTCTCTGCATTCTTAAATTCATCTTTGCAAGGACCACACCAAGTTGCCCAAACATCAATATAAACTTTATGTCCTTTGAATGGAGCGATTGCTTCTTTTAGTGAGTTGATATTTTGATAATTATCAGCATATTTTATTTTTGTATTGATGGGCTTTTCTGCTTTTCGATGAAATTCAATAATAGGAGTAATCTGTGGCTCCAAATATTTCGTATAAGCGCTTTGTGGATAATTAGTTTTGAATTGTTCAAACAGGGCTATGAATTCTTTCTCATATTTTCTTTGTATACATTTAGTAAAGATATATGACGCATAATAATATTCCAACATGGGTTCCGATAGTCGCTTTTTTGATTCTTCAATGTTGTGAGTATTCAATAATCCATTTTTAAAAATGTCCATAAGCTCCTGAAGTTTAAAATCTTTATTTGAATATTCATTCCATTCTAGATAGTTGTTTGTATAATCATACCAAAAAGAAGAACTCATCAAATGCTCGTTGTTGACCGGAAAATCAATAAAAATACTATTCAATAATTGCGATTTTTCGGATGGAAATTCAGCAATATATTTCGGAAAATATTTTTTGAATTGTGAGGATAGAATGCGCGATAAAATGGTTGAATAATAGCAATTTCTATCTGCTGCTACTAAGTTGAAAAAATCCGGGGAGATTTCTTTTAGATCTAAAAGTGTTTTGAACTTAGTAAGATCATTAGATTTAAGTGATGCTATTTTTGACTTTAAAAGTGATATGGTTGTATCACTTTTAAACTTTCCAAATTCCATTTCAACAAAACTAGGGTTGGGTAAGCTCCTATACAGGTCTTGACCTTTTTCATTTGGACCAGAAATCTTAAATGATTCTTCATTATTATTATTAATTGCAACCCTATATTTTTGTCCCGGTTCAACAACCATTTTGTTTCCATCCTTTCCAGGGATATTTATTAAAACAAAAGAAGGTTTATCCACATTGATTGTGATTTTAAAGTTTCCTAATGAGTCTGTTTTTGTTGATTCTTTAAAGCCACCAAAGCAAACGCCATTTAACGGAACTGTATATTCAACTTTTAAAGGAATGCTTCCGGTTATTTTTCCAGTTATAGAAATCTCGCTTTTAACACAAAGTGTGAATAACAAGCAAGAAATTAGTAATGCATTTGATTTTTTAATCATAACTCGGGTTTAGGTTTATTTAATGTGTGGTAATACTTGTATGGTTATGTAAGAAAAACCGATAACTCGATGGTTTTATTCTACGTTTTTTAATTAGTTCTGATAGTGGGATTTAATGCAACATGTACTTCATGACGGGTCGTGCCGACAGGGCGAAGTCCTTTTTATTAGGCAACGAGGTTTTTTATTACCTTATGTATCGTTTTTAGGGGTTATTGATTTTTGTCCTTTGTGGTGTTGGACGCAAGTTTTCCAAAAAGGTTACATTCGTGGGTAAAAACAATTCATAACTGTAACTGTTATAAAATTTATTTGCAGATGTAATCATTTCAGTATTTTCTCGATCAAAGAAATCATGAATAGCTGTTGATTTACCATAAATCTTATGCAAGAGTCCATAAATAGATGGATATTTTCGAATTTTTGGAATTGTCGATCGAGGAATTGGTCCTAATTTTTCCATAATGAATATTTTGATGGTTTATAAATGACCGATTCTAAACTTACCGCTAACGGAAGGCTATGGCGCAGTAAACCAATGTATTACATTTGCTTACTGTGGCTTAGGTGGTGTTAGTCACAGTGGTTTTTTAAATTTTATTACATTATTTGATAATTATATTGACATCTACAATTTTATCTAACATGATTCGTTTTAATTAAAGCTAAATAAAAATATTCATGACAAAATTTTACTCTCGATTATTTCTTAATTAATTATTTAATTCTAATTCTATTAATCATGAAAAGACTAATTTTTTTGTTGTTGACTTTTGTGTGTTTGTATTCTTGCCAAGAATCAGAATTTTCAAATTCTGATAAAAGGGCTTCAGAATATCTACCATTGAGTATCGGAAATTATTGGATTTATCAAAAATTCACCATAAATCCTGACGGGACTGAAAAAGCGGAACTGGTTTTTGATAGTGTATCCATAAAAAGAGATACAATTATAAACGGACAACAATATTTTGAAATTGTAAAAAGTAATCTAATTAGCCTTCAATCATATTTTCAAAAAGATTCGTCTGGTTGTTTAGTGACGTTAGAAATTGGCCCGAATAAAAATGTATTAAATCACTATGTTTTATTCTCCGATAATAATACAGATACCCTTTATAAAAGCATTTATAAACCCGAAATGGATACAGTGTATTCAATATCTGTAAAAATGGAAAAATTGAAACAACCTATATCGGTACCAGCAGGCACATTCGAAGTATTAAATGCAAAACATACTGTTATAGCTAACCCCAAGTACACTTACTATGTTGGACCAAGATATAATAACAACTATTATGCTAAAAATATTGGGCAAATTTTATATTCATATCACTATTTGAATAATCTTGGTCAAATTGAATACAGACTTATTCGATATTCAGTTAAACAGAATTAAAGTCATCCACCACTCGATTTCTATTCTCTTTTTCAGAGATATAAATAGAACAGCTTAACTAAAAAATAATATGAAAATCTATCGGAATTATCCAAATTATCATAAACATGCTTTTATAATCTGAAATAATTCACCTTGACAAATTTTTAAAAATCATCAATACAGAAGTCTGATAGTAGGTGCGTTCTACCATTGTGGCTAACATATCTGCCACCGCAATACGATTGCACCTAATGTCAATAACCGCATTTCTGATAATGATAAACATAACTGAACTTCAAAGTTCAACAAATATCTATATTGTGGTTTTTAATTTCATTTTATTTGAAATTTAATTTGTTCTAATTTCTTGATTCGTTACAAATCGATTTCTATTTTTGAATGAATTATTAAACAAAAAATGGACGACACATCCCCGTATCGCCCATTAAACTGTTAACAAACTACCTACTTCAAAAATCCTTTGTTGTCTTTCCGTAAGTTAGTGAATTTGATGTTTTTGTTACATACAGATACTCCCGTAAGTCTTGGCTTAGATCGGCTACCGATTTACCTTCTGCCAAACCTAAGTCAAGACCGATTTCAATATCACTCTTAAATTGCTGTGCATAATTCCACACTTTGACAGTCAAGTTAAACCTTTCGTTTTTAGTGATTGGAAAACCTCCAGAGCTTCGAGGTCTCCAAGTTGATATCAAAAGCAGGGGAGAGGGTACATCCTTTCTAAGTAATTAAAAAACCGTAGTTTCGCAAATGCTCATCACCACCGAATTCAAGATCACTATTTTTTGATTAAAACCGTCTTAAGCTAATGTATATGCCCGCTTACAAGAACTAATTAATCCGCATTTCTGAAATGGATACCAAAACATTAAAAAAACATCAACGTTAGGAGGTTCCATTCTTCTTTTTTTTGTAGATTTGTGGTAAGACCACCCAAATCTATGACGACCATGAAAACTTTCTTCCTCTTTTTGGCATTCACCATTCTTTACTTGACCGGTACGCAGGCAAAGCAGATGCTGCCAGAAAGCCCAAGACAATCCGCTGAATCCTGCATCTATCCCATTGGAAAAGAGAATCTTCGGAAAATATACCTGAAAGAGTTTTCAGCATCTGAAGAGATGTTGGGCGAACCTGTAGCCCGCTATACTTCTGGTAAGGACAGACCGATACTCAAAAGAGGAAATTATATGATCGTCAAAGCGGTTGAAAATCATCTGCAATTTCGGGATTACACGATCGATGATCTGAATTACAAGATGGTTGCCGGCGGGAAAGCCATGCTTTGCTTGTACGACAGTTTAGGAAATATCCTTTCCGATGCCGTGGTTCGATGCGGTTCGAAAAAGCTCCGCTTTGATCCGAAAACCCAAACCTACAACACCTCCAAACTCAGGGACGAGCAAGTCCTGGAGGTCAATCACAGGGGTGTTTATCATTATATCGAAATAGAAAAGAGTCAAGATTATATGTCCCGAAGGAATCTTTTCGAACACATGTGGAGCCTGCCCCGAAGCCTCTGGTATAGCGTGAGAAGACACAGTCAATACATTTTTGATCCCAAGTTTCGCCCGGATAAAGTTCGCTACACCGGTTTTGTGGTTTTCAACAAGCCCAAATACAAACCCGGCGAAACCGTAAAAATGAAAGCATATCTGGCGAAAAAGAATGGAAAACCCTACCGAAAACCAGTGGATCTGCATCTTTTCACCTATTTTCCGGATAGAATGGACACTGTATTGATCCGGAAGTTGAGTCCATACCGGCCTGGCATGTACGAATACCAGTTTAAACTGACCGACAGTCTGAAACTCAAATTGGACCAACCCTATCGTCTGGAGTTGAAAGCTGTTAATGCCCCGATGAACCTTTTGGATGGAAAATTCAACTACGAAGATTACGAACTGAAGAGTATCAAGTTGACTATGACTACGAGCAAAGAGGAGTATGTCAAAGGAGACACCTTGAAAGTAAAAATCAAAGCATCCGATGAAAACGGAATGGCCGTGTATGGTGGTCGTGCCGAAATTTGTCTGATTCCGGTTAAAATTGAAAACAGCAAAAAGAATGCATCGGTCTTTGTTCCGGACACCCTTTGGCAGCAAACGTTGGATATGAAAGACGTGTCGGAAAAGGAAATCACGCTTCCGGATTCTGTCTTTCCCGGAGAGGCATCGCTTCGATACCAGATCCGTTGCACGTACCTCAGTGCCGATAATGAAAAGCAGACCCAATACAGTTCCCTGCTCAGGAAGGCAGACGATTATACACTCGATTTTTCCGTGTCGAAAGGAATCCTAACCATCCGTCAATTGCACGACGGAGCCTCACAAAAGGTGGAGGCTGAAATAAGTATGGATAACGAAAACTACGATACCGTGCTGCTCGATACCGTCCTGTTGCCCCATTCCATGCCTGTTCCCTGGTATGCGACGGATGTCTCGGTAAAAACTCCGAACACCGACGACGACTATTTTTTCGATGAAGTAGAAAATGACCAACAGCTGGAATATGCCTTCTACAGACAGAAGGATTCCATTTTCCTGAAGGTGGAAAATCCGGCGCAGATTCCTTTCTGGTACTCGGTCCGGAAAGGTAATAACGATCTCGCATCCGGATTTACAAAAACATTGGATTACTCGGTAGCGGCATCTGGGAAAGAGGGATTCGATATGCAGTTGTCCTACCTGTTTGCCGGAGAAAGCAAACATATCGAACAATCGTTGCCCTACCTGGAAAAAAACATCACGCTGGAAGTGTCCACCCCGACAATGGTCTATCCGGGACAGAAAGCCAATGTGCAGGTTTCTGTGACGGACAAAAAAGGAAAACCCGTGAAAGATGCCGATGTGACCGCCTACGCACACACCTCCAAATTCGGACAAAATTCGATGCCGAACCTTCCAGTCAAAGGCAAAGCCTACAACGCCAAACCTCAAAACAATACGGAATATACCCCCGATGAATCCGGCATCTTTAACCAAGAAGGAAAGATGAGCTGGAACAAATGGAAAACGCAACTGGCCCTGGATACCCTCGAATATTACCGATTCCTCTATCCGGAAACCGTTTATCGCTACACCGAAGCCACTCCCGACGGTTCCACTCAGATCGTTCCGTACGTTGTTCTGGACGGAGGACTTCAGGGCGTGCAGATGTTGTGGATAGATAATGCACTGTATTACACCCGTCTGGCTGATGAGATGGATATCTATACATTTCCGGTCGAACCGGGAATGCACGATCTGACCCTCCGGACTTTTGATCGTGTAATTACGGTCAATAACGTTTTTGTAGAAAAGGGAGCGAAAAACATCCTATCCTTCAACGCCGGAAAAGCTTATACCGAATTGAAGGCAGACAGTACCTCCGCACCTTTGATTTTGTCCAGTCGTTTGTTGAACAAAAAAGAACGGGGCATTCTGTCTGAAAACGAAGTAAACGATTTAGCCTCTCAACTCATCACGGTGGACAACAATTTCGGCTGGCTGGATTTGCCCAATGCCCGATCCTTCGATTTTCCGGCCTATATCCGTTCCGGAAATTCGTACTATTGTATGAATCCTACTAAAAGAAGCGCTTACAATTATACATTTCGAACGTTTGTAAACGATCCCGTACTGGTCGGTCCTTTTCCAAACCGAAGCTACGTGAACGGACTATCTGATCTAGCCTCGGTATATGTCGATAACGAACGGATCGCAAACATACCAATCGAGGGGAAGAACCGATATACGGTTTACAAGGATTTTCAGAGGATTAAAACCTGGGAGACTCAACCTTTTGGAAACAAACTGTCTAAGTTTACACCCGTTGTGGATTTTAGGAAGGATCCGTTGACTCCCAGGCAAATAGACCAGCTTTTTGACCGGATGCTGAAACAAAATCTGACCACGCTGAACGGTTCTGCCATTCGGACCCTTGAAACAAAAGACGACACCAAAAAGCAGGACACCCGCCTGGAACTTACGATCGTCAAAGACCCTAAAGGAAATACCGTTACCCCTTCGCTCATCTATTTTCAATCCGACCGGATCAACGATGGAAGCCCCTGCAGGCTATATTACGGGGGAACCCGCAGTTTCTGTTCTCTGCCTGAGGGGAAGGTGCTGATCAGTCTGGTGTTCGGAGATTCCCTGACTTGTTCTAAAGAACTGAACTTAAGGCCCGGAGGCGTCAATTATCTGATCATGGATGCCGTCGAGCGGGATCCCGATAAAGGAATGGCAAAGCTGGCGTTCGATCTGCTCAACCGGAACATCCGGAAAACCAAAATGCAGAATCCGTATAGGTTTGATCCGTCGTCAAAAGACAGCATTATCCCCACGCAACCATTGATCAAAACCTACAGCAGCTACAATGCGGAAAAAGGATTGGTTTCCGGAACAGTTCTGGATGATTCCGGAGAACCGATAATCGGAGCTTATGTGGAAGTGAGTGGAACGGGTAGCAAATCCAATACGGGAATGGATGGAACATTTGTTATTTCTGCCAAACCGGGAGATGTACTGAAAATATACTATATTGGATATGAACCAAAACAGATCAAGACCTCGAAAGGTGCAAATTTCAGGATTGTTTTGGAAGAATCCGTATCTAATTTGTCTGAGGTCGTGATGGTTGGATATGGGATATCGAAAAAGAATAATGAGCAAAGTGTTGATCTTTCTGACCTTGAAGTACCAGGACTAATGAAACGTGCTTCAATAACTGGTTCAGTCCAAATTATATCAATCAAATCCATCACCCAGTTACCGCTTGTGATCGTTGACGGATTACCCTTCAACGGGACTATCCAGGACCTGGATCCGGCAACGATTGCCAGCATGCACGAACTGAATGACGCCAGTGCCGTTTCAATATACGGTGCCAGAGCAGCCGGCGGAGTGGTTTTCATTCAAACCAAAGCCTTTTCCAATCAGGGTCAAAGGCCGGACACCGGTTCAGAAGACCCAAATACCGGAAATACCCTGCGCCGTAACTTCCACGACGATGCATTCTGGCAACCCCGCTTGAGGACCGACGAAAAGGGAACGGCCACCTTCGAAGTGACCTATCCCGACGACATCACCAGCTGGGAGGCCTATTTCATTGCCGTTGGCAACAGGAAACAGACGGATAAGAAACAGATCACCGTCAACTCCTTCAAGGCACTGAGCGCACGTTTATCAACTCCCTCCTTTGCCGTGAGAGGAGATAGTCTGAATGTCGTTGGACGCATCACAAATCTGATGCGCGACAGCGTACGCATTGTCCGGACGATCAAAATAAGCGGGCAAACCAAGGCCGACAGCCTTCGTATTTCATCATCCCACGTGGATCAAATTCCCGTCCGTGCAGAAAAAGGAGACAGTCTGACGTTGGCCTATTCGTTCCACTCGGAGAGTGGCATATTCGACGGAGAGGAGCGAACCTTGCCCATCCTGGAACCGGGGATGCTCCAGACCTTTGGCGACTTCAAAGTGCTGAACGACACGTTGACGCATCCGCTCAAAGTTGATCCGTTGCTGGGAGCAGTTACCCTGTATGCCGAGACGTCCGGCCTGGAACTTTTTCTACGGGAAATCGAACGGGTTGATAAATATCCCTACCTATGCAACGAGCAGATAGCTTCGAAGATTAAAGTGTTGCTATCGAAAAAGCGCATAATGGCACTTCTTGGAAAAGATTTCAAGGACGAAAAGAAAATGACCGGCCTGATCGGAAAGCTGGAAAAGAACAGGAATGCAGAAGGACTTTGGGGATGGTGGAATACTTTCCCGACCGAATCATGGATCTCCGGACAAGCCTTGTCCGCCTTGTTGGATGCGGAGGAAGCCGGTTATCAAATCGATCTGGATAAAAAGGCTTTGGCGGATAAATTTGAAAAGGAGATCCGACAAGCACTGGACTTGCTGAACCTATCCAACCATAATGCGTTGCGTTTCGCCAAACAGGGACTACTGGACCGTCTGATGTTGCTCAAACGGCTGAATCCATCGATGGATGGCAGGTCGTATTTTAGAACCATCAATGAACGCCTGAATAATAGGAACACCACAGACCGGCTCAAAACCCTGCAGGCTATGTGCGTTGTAGGATTGCAGAGTGAAGTCAAGCTGGATTCGCTGATGAAGGATGCTGGAAAAACGGTGATGGGTTCGCTGTATTGGGGCAACGAGGAGATGCGAACCACTCGTTTCAACAGGCCGATTTTGCCCTACGCAGGCAATATGGAGCAGACGTTGATCGCCTACCGCGTTTTAAAGACAGTGGGTGGACACGAACTGGAGCTTGAAAATATCCGGAATTACTTTTTTGAAAAGCGGGAAGCCGGCACCTGGCAAAATACCTACGAATCGTCCCGAATCCTTGAAACCATCCTATCCGATGTGCTGAAAACCGGCGAGGATTTTCGCAACGCCCGTATGTTGATCAACGGAAAGCCGGTCACCAGCTTCCCGTACACAGAAACCATCGGGGCCGAAACCCCAATCTCCGTAAAAAATGAAGGAACGATCCCCTTGTTCGTTACCGCTTTTCAGCAAACCTGGAACAAAAAACCCGTTGCTGAAACCAAAAAAGGATTTACCGTTCAGTCTTATTTTGCCACCAACCGCGACACCTTAACCCGACTGACCGCGGGCAAGTCCGCGCAAATGGTAGTTATGGTAAAGGTTGAAGGAGAAGCGAATTATGTACAAATCGAGATTCCCATCCCGGCAGGTTGTAGCTACGAGGACAAAACGTCAGGTCTTTTCCGCAATGAGGTCCACCGGGAACATTTCAAGGACAAAGTCGTCCTATTCTGCAACAAACTGAGCAAAGGAGAGCATACCTTCGTTCTTAACCTGTTGCCCCGTTACACCGGCAACTATCAAATCAATCCGGCCAAAGCAGAATTGATGTATTTTCCGGCCTTCTACGGGAATGAGAAACTGAAAACCGTATATATTCAATAAACGGAATTGAACTTTTAAACTTTACGAAAGATCAGCTACCGGTATCCGGAAACGAAAAACGTACGCGCTCAATCAGATGAGTTTTTTAATGAGAACCTATGTAAAGCGATGGTAAAAGTCTTTAACTGACACAATAACTATTATTTATTTTAATAAAATAAGCCTTTTTTATAATAAAAAATAATTATTATTGTTATATAATAATGAAAATGTAAAATATATTTTAAAACAGTTCTTTGTCTGAATTTTCATTAAGAATCTAGATGATGAAAAAAAACTTCTATCTTTTAGTCTTACTGGCTCTATCGTGCATTTTTACTGAAGAAGTCAAAAGAAAATTCTGTCTGCTTTTCCTATTTTGCTTCAGTGCCATTTATGGCCTACAAGCTCAGACAATAATAGAAGGGACTATAATCGATCCTAAAGGCGAAATGGTAACTGCTGCATCTGTTGTGCTACGTCAAATTTCTGATAGTACAATTGTAAGTTATTCTTTCAGTGATGCAAAAGGAATGTATAGATTGACATACTCCGGTGGAAGTAATGATTTGATGGTTTCAGTATCCGGATTTAATATAAAGCGCCAAACAAAGCAAATCAATAATAGAAGTCAGCAAATCAATTTTATAGTAGAAGATAAGGAACTGGAGTTAAAAGAAGTTTTAGTCAAATCAACTAAGATCTGGGGAGCCCATGACACCATTAATTATCTGGTTTCTTCATTTAGCGATGAAAAAGACCAGGTAATTGGAGATGTCCTAAAAAAAATGCCTGGCATTGTGGTGAGTGAGGGTGGACAAATAAGTTACCAAGGCAAAGCTATCAATAAGTTTTATATTGAGAATCTGGATATGCTACAGGGACGTTATGGCATTGCCACCAATAACATATCAGCCAAAGATGTGTCAACGGTCCAGGTGTTGGAAAACCATCAACCAATAAAAGCGCTTGATAGTCTAAGGTTTTCTTCGGATCCCGCCATCAATCTGAAACTCAAAGATAGTGCAAAAGGCACCTGGAGCGTCATGGCACAATTGGGTTTTGGAGCGCGACCCTTGCTTTGGAACAACGAATTGACAGGCATGTTTTTTGGAAAAGGAAAGCAGCATATATCTACCTATAAAGGGAATAATTCAGGCCAGGATTTGTCAAAGGAACTCAATTCTTTTACATCTAACAATAATTTACAAGGATGTGAAATAACAAATATTAAACGATCATCACCTCCGGGAATTGAACAGAGTCGCTATTTATTCAATAATTCAAATGCCGCTACAATAAACAATCTGTTCGTTGTTGGAAAGAATAAGCAATTAAATTTCAATTTGATTTATCTGAATGATCATGAGAAAAGGGATAGCTACGCCCAATCATCTTATTTTCTGCCAGGACAAAGTCCTCAAGTCCTCATAGAACAGTTAAGTTCCGGTCGAAATATCGATCGGCTGGAGACCGAACTCCGCTATAATGTGGATGAAAACCAAACCTATCTCAATAATTATTTAAATGTTTCCGGATTGTGGGAAAAAGAAAGCGGAGATGTGGCTATTGATACTAAAAATATTCATCAAAGCTTATACAGACCAACGTTCAATGTGCTAAACTATTTGCATTGGATAAAAAAGAGCAACAACGAAAAGGGATTTGAAATAAACTCATCCATTGGTTTTAAAACAACGCCTCAGGATTTGACTGTCCGTCCGGGATCCTACGCCGATCTATTCAATCAGGATTACGCTGGTGTTCAGCAAGATGCCCGTATCAACACATTGAATTTTGACAACCGCCTCACTTTGTTGTCAGCACTCCATATAGGTCCTGTACGAATTAACCCAAGAGCCGGATTAAGCATCAACAATCAAAACCTTCATTCAAAACTTTACCCGATTGGAGACGAGGCACCTTCCATTGCTTCTTTGCCGGACAGTTTGAGAAACAGTTTGAATTGGACCAAATGGGCGCTTGACCTTGGAACCGATTTATCCTACCAAAACGATCATATCAAAATCAACATGTCCATACCAGCCAATTATTACATGATTCAGCTGAAAGATGAGCTATTGTCGGAAAAGCAGGTGATGAATAGGGTCTATTTTCAGCCATCTTTCTCTGCCAAATATACCTTGTCTTCGAAAGTGGACATTGATGGAAGCTATTCCTTTTTCAATCAGACTGGCGACATTTACTCACAGTATTCAGGTTATATCCTACAAGACTATCGTAGCCTGAACCGGTTCAACAGCAATCTGACAGAATGGAATGGTCATGGAGGCTCGGTTAATCTTTCATATAAAAACATCATCGAAATGCTGTTCTTAAGTTTTGGGACTTCCTGTAATTACTACAAAAGAGATGTCCTGTACGGTCAGAATTTTAGCGGGATTATCTCTACAACAACGATGATAGATCAGCCCAATACATCTACCGGCGTTTCAATTAATGGAAGAATTAGCAAAGGTCTTGATTTTTTGGGTCTGGTGACTACCCTGGATGGTTCGTATGGTACGGATAGATCCATGCAGCTGCAGCAAAATCAAATAGTGAATTATGAGAGCAAAGGATTAAATTTGAATGGATCTCTTGATGCTAAAATGACCTCCTGGATGTTTTTCTCGTATAGAGGAACTTTCGGTGAAAGTAGGGGAAAGACAGATTCCGGAAATACTTTTTCCCCCATACGTTCCATGGTCAATAAACTATCCATGGATATTTCTCTTCCAGATAGTTGGGGTATTGATATGGGGTATGAACATTATTACAACAACGCAGCTATGGGCAACAAGTATTTTTCTTTGGCTGATCTGGGCATGACTTATCGATGGAATCGGTTCTTTTTTAAACTCGACTGGACAAACATCTTAAATACGAAAAAATACATAACCTATTACTACAATGGACTGAACACCTACTATTCGGCGTACAATATTCGACCCGAGAATATCATGTTAAAAGTGAGATTTAAACTGAAATAAGAACATCAAAACAATATGCACAAAAATGAAAAAGCTACTATTAATTATTTCTGTTCTATTTTTAGGTACAGCAATATCTTTTTCTGATGAATATATTAACCCATGGTATGTATCATTAGATAAATTTCAAGTTCTGGATTCAGCCTATTTGAAGTGCACGTTTAGATTAACACACGTCACAGATTCTTTAAACGCCGATAAAACCAGAGAAACAGATATGCAGACGCTACTTATAGGGAAGAGAATCTCAAAATACTTTAGTCAATATATGGTGGACCACTGCAAGTACGCAAAAGATAATATGAAAAAAGGATCTGAATATGATTATTGTCCAATTAATCCAGAAAAAGGAACCTATGGTTATGAGATTTTCAAAAATTATCCTGTTAATAAGTTAACCGTAACGGACCTAGGCTCAAAAGTGGGAGCCGAAGCAGTAGGCAGTAATTATCTGTATGAAGACGCGCTTAATAGTCAGAAATGGGAGATAAAGAGTGATACTTCAACGATACTTTCATATCCATGTCAAAAAGCAATAACAACTTTCAGAGGAAGAGTTTATGAAGCATGGTTTACTACTGATATTCCAATAAATAATGGCCCATGGAAGTTTGGAGGGCTCCCCGGTTTAATCCTTAAAATAAGTGATAAGAAACAATACTTTGTTTTTGAATGCAAAGGTATAGAGAAATTAAAAATAATGGAACCTATTAAATTTTACGATTTGAAATATATAAAAATAGATCGAAGAGATTTAGACAAACTATATCAAAGAAGGCACAATGATCAGGTAGCTTATAGCAATGCTAATGGATTTAAAGGACAATCTTTGGTGATTTACGCAAATGGTGATTCCAAGGAAGTAAAGCACTGGCCAAAACAGCCTTATAATCCAATAGAATTGAAATAATAAAACAGGATGAATAGGTAGATAATTATTGATCGAGAGTTAAATAATTTGATAGTTGAACACAACTGTCATTGCTCAGAAAATTCACCAGAGTAATGCTTAAGTAAGAAACAGTATAAAATATATTCAGATTACTAGAAACACAAAACCATGAAAAATCACCAGAAAGTAGAAATGAAAGTTGGCATTTTTTCATCATTGATAATGATCCTTCTATTCTTTTCAATAAATATATTTTGTCAAGCTCCTTTTGGAATGAGAGCTAGAGACGAGAGTAAGCGGGATATTATTGATTCAGCCTTTATGAAATTTACGTATAAACTTACTTTTCTACCCGATACAACAAAACGGAAAGAATATGTAACAAATCAATTGATCTTATTGATCGGAAAGAATGTTTCCAAATTTGATTCTCCAACCTCAAAGGAGGGTTTAGAAAGAATAGCGGCAAATAAAAATCGTGATGCTGTACCTTTTATAGAAAGTCGTGGACTTGCCGGAACAGAGGTGTATAAATATTTTCAAACAAACAAGGAAGTAGTGACAACACGAATACAGGCATTAAAGGGAGCATACATTTATGAAGAGCCCATACCTATTCAAAATTGGTTTATTACAAAAGAGAGAAAACAAATACTTTCATACGATTGTCAAAAAGCAGAAACCTTTTTTCATGGTCGGAAATACGAAGCCTGGTTTTCCATAAGTATCCCAATCAGTAACGGACCATGGAAATTTGGAGGTTTGCCTGGGTTGATATTAGCTGTGTCTGATACTCAACATTACTATGATTTCGAATGTATTGGCATCAAGTCACTTAAAGCAAAAGAACCAATCTATAAATACAAATGGAAATATGTCAAAACGACTAGAGCCAATTATAATAAAGTTCTTAGAAATCTGCACTTACATCCAGTACCAACATTAGAAAGCATGGGGTTGGACTTCATTTCTGATTCACCTTCAGAGAGAAATTTTACAGCGCCGTACAATCCGATTGAGTTTAAATAAATAAACTATAAACAGATGAAGATAAAAAGAATTGTGATCCTATTAAGTCTACTTATCTGTGGGGTCAAAATCTCGGCACAATGTTTTCCGCCATTTTCCGTAAATGTCGATAAATATAAGACGTTGGATTCTGCTTATATGAAATGTACCTACAGATTGAAATCTGTAAAGGATACTTTGAATCCAGAGCAAATAAAATCTGGATTGATTGATATACAAACCTTACAAATTGGGGAAAAAATGTCTAAATATTTTAGCCGATCTTATTTGGACTACAATTTGAAGTCACAAGAACTGAGTAAAAAGAGTCAAAATATTCCCACATTTACCAATAACGGTTCTTACGGTTATGAAATCTTCTGTAAAACAGATCTGGTAAACAAAATAACCGTAACAGATCTAGGAACAATGCTTTTTGCCAATTTCAAATATGAGGATGATATCTCAGATATGAATTGGATAATAAAAAAAGATACTATGACAATCCTTTCCTACCTATGTCAAAAAGCTGTTACAACATTCAGGGGGAGGATCTATGAAGCTTGGTTTACGAATGAAGTCCCCATAAATAATGGTCCTTGGAAATTCAGAGGATTACCGGGACTTATAATGAAAGTGTCAGATCTACAAAAATATTTTGTTTTTGAATGTGTTGGCATTCAAAAGCTTAAAAAGAAAGAGCCCATCAAGTTCTATACTGTAAAATATACAGATATAAGCAGAAAAGATCTTCAGAAATTATATGTACGAACCCACAATGATTTGGCTGCAAGTAGTCAAATGAAGGGAGTCACCTTAGCCCAAAGAAATCCAACCACCGGTAAATTAGAAAAAGTAACACATTCAAAGAAAAAACTGGAATACAATCCGATTGAATTAAAGTAAGCTGATATTATTTAACTGCATTAAAATCAAATACCAAACATTTAAAGCATTATATAAGTATTTTCCACATGAAAAAACGACTATTATCAACACTGTTTATCTTACTGACAGCTTCTAACATTCAATCTCAATCATCGAATGTTAGCTATGTATCTACATCTCCTGATGCAAAAACCGTGACAATCGTCAACGAATTAGACCCAAAAATGTCATTTGGTTTTAGCGTAACCGAACCAGCGTTTGAGTTTGATTGTATCGACAAACAACTGACTCTGACTACGGATTATAAGTTTATTGAATTAATTCAAAAATATCAAATTTCCACGTCCGATTTCTGGTGCAGGCCTGGTATGAAATATACAATTAAAAGTGCTGAAGAAAATACGCATTTTGTCTTCATGAATTCTGGGGATCAGACGGCTAACAACGAAATCAACTTTTTTCAACTTATGAACGATTCGTTGTTTAAAGACCGTGATATGTTTGAAGTTTTGGCAAGAAATATATTCTGGCCATTAAAAAACGCCCCGAAAATAAACAGTAAAATAGAATATGGTAGAAAAATAAAATTCCTTGAGGATTATCAAAAAACAAATCCAATTTCTCCTACATTCAACGACTTATGCAAAAAAATGTTTTTTGCTGAATATATTGGAGGTTTGATTTATGAATTCACCTATAAACCTTCAAATGCAGAATCTCTTAAAAAAGTTATTCTGAACGCAAAACCAATTCTTTTAAACGATGAACTGCTATTTTGTGGTTATTATAAAAGGTTTATCAGTAAGTACAATTATTTTCTGACAATAAACAAGTATGGTAAAGAGAATTTTAGTCCAAATGTAGAATATGCAACTGCTAAAGAGAACTTTACGAACAAGAAACTGGATTTTTTACTTTTTAATATTATTGATTCATACCTGAATATTTCAAAAATTGACATACAACCTTTACTACCAGCTTTCTTTAACGATTGTACGGATGAGGTTTATAAAAAAGTTATTCGTGAAAAGATTGAAGCAAAAAAAGCACTCACAACCCTTTCAAATGACCAAGTGCTAACCTTAGGTTTAAAGAAAGTTACATTGCAGCAGATTATAGCTGAAAACAAAGGGAAATTAATTTATATGGATTTCTGGGCATCCTGGTGTGCACCTTGTCGTGTAATGATGAAGGAATCCAGACTCATCCACGATAAATACAAAGATAAAGTTGTATTCATCTACATATCCAAAGATACAGAGTTGATTTCTTGGAAGAAAGCTTCTGTGGAGGAAGGACTTAATGAAACAAATAGTTTTTGTATATCCGGTGATGCCGATTTCATCAAGTTGCACAAGATAAAATCCATTCCTCGCTATGTGCTGTTTGACAAAACAGGAGTGATTCTGACCGACGATGCTCCAAGGCCCAATACCAGGGAATTGGCGGATTTGCTGAGTAAAAACGAAGATCAAAGATAATATGTACCGCTTCTAATTTATTATAGATCTTGATTTTAAATAGTGTAGTACTATGAGAAACAACTGTTTTGCTTTGATAGTTATAGGTTTATTCCTTTTGATAGCTTGTGGAAATAAACCAAATCCAGAAGTCGCTATTGCAACATGTGATGCAATCCCAAAAGATGCCATACCTTTTGAGTATAACAGAGGGAAAACTATTATTTTACAAGGTATGTTAAACGATTCGATACCTTTGAAACTTTTGTTTGATACTGGTGGAGGAAGTTGGATTAACCTAACCGACAGATTAAAAGGGAAATTCGGGTTAAACAAATCTGGATTTATAAGCAAATTAGCAATTGGAAAATATACAAAATATATACCGATAGATTTCAACTTAGGCAAGGTGCTCTCGGCAAAGGTTGATCCAAATTATGCTATTATAAACTGGAAATATTTTGATAACGAAATTATAAAAATATCTTTTCAACATAAGTACATACAGGTGCTTGAAAATAATGTAAATACAACAGGTTATGACAGTATAAAGATGAAATTAATTCAATCAAGACAGTTGATAATTCCAACTGAAATACACCTTCAGGGAAAGGTTATAAACGAAGATTTATGGTTCGATACAGGATGCAATGTCCCTATATTTATACATAACGACTTTGTAACAAAATATGCACTGAATATTGACAGTGCTGAACATTCTCCAGGGATAACTCATGCTGGGAATGCAGGTTTTTCTTGGGTTAAAGCAGATTCAGCCCGTGTTGGCAATCATTTTGCTCCAATTTACACGTTAGTATATGGTGAAGTATTTAAATCAGAAAACTATTCCGGGCTTATCGGAAATGCTTTCTTCGAAAACTTTGATATTATATTGGATTTTAAAAATTTTGTTCTTTATCTAAAACCAATTAATGACGAGAAGAATTCCTCGGAAAGCTCTGGACAAAGAAGTGAATTGATTTAACTGCACTAAATTGAATTTTCTTGACCTCCAAACTGCACTAAAATCAACTTTCCAAACATTTAAAGCATCATAAAATGTCTATAAATATCATAAAAGATAATGTAAAAAACATTATATAATCATTAAAACCTTTACTTTCAACGGAATTATTTAAATCTTCCATAGTATGAAAAGTAAAGTTTGGCTATTGTCTGTTTGTGTTTTAGCATCTATCCCGCTTGTTTCCTGGAGTTCCAATGAGGCTAAAGACTCTGTGGTGGTATTAAATGATAGCATTTCGTTGGAAGGGTACAATCCTAAATGTCATGCTTTTGATTCCACCGCCTTATTTATCCTCGATGGAAAACTGATACCATATAATGAAGGACTAAAATTAATTACTGAAGTCAAAACCATTGAATCCGGAAAAATATTCTTGTCCAAAGAGGCCATCTTTCTCTATGGAGAAAAAGCACGCGATGGTGCTGTAGTTAGCAGAACGATTAAAACGGAAGAGCCATGAATTGTGCGAGACTATTCCTGCTTTTTCTTCTGACTTTGGCTACCATTAACCTGAAAGCTGAAAAGATTTCTTATGCATTGAAAGGGGAAACCACTTTACCACTTAACGGGAAACAAGTCATGTTGTTTAAGTTTCATGGGGAAGAGGTGTCAGAAGTAGATACTTCAACGATTACGGACGGAAAGTTCTTTTTCGAAGCTAAAGGCGACAGTACCAGATTTGCCATACTATCTTGTGGTAATTATCCCGATACTGTATATGCCGCACGACTGATGCTGGAAGAAGGGGTGATATCTGTAAAACTTGCTTCACATTCCATTATCGGAGGAACACCCTTAAACGACATTTACCAAACCTATCTGGAAGAATATAGAAGCGTTAACGACAGCCTTACCTATGAGTATAATAGAACTGTTGTTGATAGCATTGATCAACGTAACAGAGATAAAAAAGCATCAGAATTATACAAAAAGCTGGACCGTTTGAAATATGATTTTATTGCTGAAAATTGTACCAACAGACTCGGTATTTCACTTTTCAAAGAGAAATATACTTCACTTCAAGAATACGATTTAAATAGAATCTATGCCAAGACTGATGATCAACTGAGAAGAGATCCGGAAGTAATGAGATATCTTTTATGGAAAAAGCGTGAAAAGGCAAAAGATAAAAAAAGAGAGGAGGATCTAAATAAGTTGAATGGTCAACCGTATATAGATTTTACATTTAAGACTCCTGATGGAAAGCAGAAAAAAATCTCCGACTATATCGGTAAATCCAACTATCTTTTACTCGACTTTTGGGCATCCTGGTGTGGTCCATGTATGCGAGAGCAGCCACTCATCAAAGAGGTCTATGCAAAATACAAGGACAAAGGGTTTGAGGTTATCAGCATATCTTTTGACTCCAACGACAAACAATGGAAGAATGCTATCCAAAAGATTCAACCAAATTGGCCTCAATTGTGTGATTTAGATGGAGGGCGTTCGGGAATTAAAGAAGCTTATGAATTTAGGGGAATTCCACATTTGGTGTTGATCAATCAAGAGGGGAAAATAGTCCTATGTAATTTGCCTGGAGAATATTTGGAACAAATTTTATCTCAATTTTTAAAGGAATGAACGACTGTCATTTAATAATTCTCATACCACATTGCCTGAGTTTCATTCCGATTTTGCTCGTGATATTTTTAAGACCCCTACGTATTTGGTTTCCTTGCTATTGAAGAAAAAGTAAACGAGCGAATGATTGAAGAAAAATTGATTCAGAAAATCACTGATTTTTTGCTCGAAATGGGCAAAGGATTCGCTTTTGTGGGGCATCAATATCACCTTGAAGTGGAAGAAGACGACTATACATAAAACCTGGTTATTAAAACCTGAAAGCCCCCCTCATTAAATCCTGTTCCGATCTTGGTATCCCATATTTTGTCGCTGTTTTTTGCCAGTTGGAAACGGAAGCTTTTATTTCATGGAGGATTTCTTCAGCCCGATTTTTGCTCAGACTGAAGTATTTGGCCACACTCATGGCTAGATTAAAGTCCAGAGCGTTGTCTTCTTCAGAAATATTCAACTTCAAACCGGCGCCTTGTTCCTCCGGGTTGACATCATAAGCAGGGGAGAGGGTCCAT
>Ga0209511_1001116_pt1 | contig 24500 bp, 20 predicted proteins | sample SSSSmetaG_FD_184141 | JGI IMG/M metagenome (GOLD analysis project Ga0209511, IMG submission 184141) | Glacier valley bacterial and archeal communities from Borup Fiord, Nunavut, Canada, to study Microbial Dark Matter (Phase II) - ​SSSS... | ecosystem: Environmental > Aquatic > Freshwater > Ice >... | reverse complement strand
CTGTTATAAGTACTGATTGTAAGGGTGGGGTAAGGGAGCTTTTGGCACCTTCAATTTCAATTGATACACCTGCTGCAAATAATGAAATAATGTATGTTGATTATGGCTTGCTTGTACCTGTTGATAATGCAGAAATACTTGCAGAAGCAATGAGAAGTATGTATAATAATACAGTTTTGCAACAAACATATAGAGCAAAGAACCATCATCGGGCAAAAGATTTTGATACATCTGTTATTATGGATTCATTCAAAAACCTGTTAAACCAATAATATAGAACTGGAGCAACACAGCTATTCTTGTGGAGTAATTAGCAGCTATACATAAGTTGATTTTGCAAGATAATCAGTAAAGGTGTATTCTCAAGGTAGTAAAATAGTTATTAGGGCAAAGCTATCTTTTATAAGACAGAACATGTAACAGTCAGATATAATAACTCAAACAGCTCTTATTTTAAATGACTTTATTTAGATTTTTAAATAAGTAATTTGCTTACTTTTGAAGATTTACATGGTATTTGATTATGGAAGAAAACAGAACTGAGATACTTGTTACCGGTGGGGCCGGCTTTATTGGAAGCCATTTAATTGAACAATTACTGGAAAATAACTATAAAGTAACCATCGTCGATAACTTCGATACCTTTTTTTCTAAAGAGATCAAACTCAAAAATATTTCTGGTGTAATAAACAATCCTTATTTAAAGGTAATTGATATTGATATTTTGAATACTGCTGATCTATATGCACGATTAACTGATCAATATGAAGTTATAGTACACCTGGCAGCTAAAGTTGGTGTTCGCCCATCAATTGAAGACCCCATTGCTTACCAGGATATAAATGTAAAAGGAAGCCAAAATATGCTTGAATTTGCCCGTCATAAAAATATCAAGCAGTTTATTTTTGCTTCATCCAGTAGTGTATATGGCACCACTAAAAATTTCCCGTGGAAGGAAAGCGATGTTGCCTTAAATCCCATTAGCCCCTATGCCAGCACCAAAATATCTGGCGAAATGTTGGGGCATGTATACAGTCACTTATTTGGTATTCGTTTTATTGCCTTACGTTTTTTTACAGTATTTGGTCCCAGGCAAAGACCAGACCTTGCGATTCATCAATTCAGCAAAAAAATTTTAACCGGCGAAGCAATTAATTTTTTTGGAAATGGCAGCACCAGGCGTGATTACACCTACGTAGCCGATACAGTACAAGGAATTTTTAACGCCATTCAATACACCCGAACACCTTTTGAGGTTTTTAACCTTGGAAATCATCATACAATATCATTATCCGAAATGATACACACGCTGGAAACAGTGTTTAATAAAAAGGCAATTATTAAACACCTTCCAGAACAAATGGGTGATGTACCAATTACATATGCTGACATTTCTAAAGCGGAGCAACTGTTGAACTATGTGCCGAAAACCAATTTTAAGCAAGGAATTACAAAATTTAAAAATTGGCTTGAAACGCAATGAAAAATGTAGCTATCGTCTCCAACACATCCTGGTATATATATAATTTTCGCAAAGGATTATTAAAAGAACTAATCAAATCAGGTTATACGGTATACGCTATATCACCAAGAGATCGGTTTGTAAAAGAAATTGAAGGGCTGGGTTGTACTTTTATAGAATTATCAAACATTAATAATCAGGGAAAAAATCCCTTGCAGGATATATTATTAACGGTAGAATTAAGGAGAATCTTTAAAAAGAATCAAATACATTGTTGTCTTTTTTTTACTCCCAAAATAAATATTTATGGTAACATAGCTATAAAATTTACTCCTATAAAAGCAATCACAACCATTAATGGTTTAGGATTTGTTTTTAATGAAGACCAGCCTAAATGGCTTCAGTTTACTGTTAGAAACTTATACAAATTTGCTTTTAAAAAATTAACTTCTATATTTTTTCAAAATGAAGATGACAAGGAGTTTTTTTTAAATTCTAATATTATTCCATCAAACCAACATATTTCTGTAGTTCGCGGGTCAGGAGTAAATGTATTTGAGTTTAATTATAAAAAATCTTTTAATCCTTCGGATAAAATTGTATTTCTTTTATCGGCCAGATTAATAAAAGAGAAGGGATTGTATGAATATTTTGAGGCTGCAAAAGAAATGAAGAAAAAATATCCGTTGGTTACCTTTGCATTATTAGGCCTGCCGGCAGATAACCCTTCAGCAGTATCCCTTGATATAATTAACGAGTTTCATAAAAATGGCATTATTGAGTATTGGGGTGTTTCGGATAATGTTTCTCAAATTTTAAATAAGGTAGATGTAATGGTATTACCTTCTTATTATCGTGAGGGCGTTCCAAGGATACTGATAGAAGGTTTATCTAAGGGGTTACCTATTATTACCACCAATAATGTAGGTTGCAGGGAAACAGTAGATGATTTACAGAATGGTTTTCTTATACCGGTAAAAGATGTTCAATCTTTAAAATCAGCGATAGAGAAAATGATCAATATGCCAATAGAAGAAAGGATTATGATGAGCGAACAAAGCAGGCAAAAGGCAGTTAAAGAATTTGATGAGTCCCTTAATCACAAAAAGTATCTCGAGATAATTAAAGAAATATTTGATATATTATAATTCTATTTTATCAATCTCTTTTTACCCCATAGATATCACAATTAACACATCAAGTCAACAAGAGGAAATAAAAAAATATCTTTAATTTTTTTAATGCCAGCCCCAGCGTTAAAAAAAGACATACTCAGTATTTACTGCATATTGGCTTGATTAAAAAATTAAGCTCCCAGTGTTTTGAACATTATAATTATCTTAGTGATAAGACTAGTCCACCAATATTAATTAAGGTAAGTTTAAATAATAAGGATACTAAACATACAAAATATCTAATATACAATGGAATATACAATAGAAAAAATAGATATCACTAACCTAAATACGGAATTGGAAATAAGGCAAGTAATTAAAGCTGCATTTAATTCTCAAAATCTATTACCAGAAAATTATTTAATAAACAACATTCAAAGTAACGCATCAATGCCCAGTTTTTTTTTAGCCGCTAAAGAAAATGGCGTAATTATCGGCTGCAATGCTTTTTTGGCAAATGATTTTGTTTTAAATAATAAGCCTTATGTTGGTTTTCAAAGTTGTTGGTCCGCAACACATCCTGATCACCAAGGAAAAAAAGTATTCATGAACATGATTAATGAAGGTAAAAGAATATTAAAAGATGCTAAGGCAGGTTTTTTATATGGTATAGCTAATGATAATTCACACCCAATTTTTATAAAAAAATTGGGGTTTATAGAGACCCCCGCTGTCTATGTTAGAATTCTCAATATTCCATTTTTAAAAAATTCATATTTTAACAAAACAACAATTAATACAAACAACTCCTTAATTATAAATGAGGGACAAGTAGAAGCATACAAGCGTACCCAATACCCTGCAAATACAAAAATAATCAAGCATAAAAATAGTTGGGTTTGGGGCAAGATAATTAACAAAGCAAAATTTGGAATACATATCAGGGCTTTTTATGTTGGTGGCATCCATATTTCTGAAGAAAATGATTTTAAGTATCTAATCAATAATTTGTTCAGGATTCACAAGGTATTTGCCATTCAGTTAACTAGTTGCAAAAGTAATAGTTTTAATAAATTACTTAAAAATTGGAAACCTTCTATGCACATGAATGGCTTTATTTTCTTCAACTTAAATATGCCGGATTTCGAACATCTTAATCTAATGATTGGGTCTATAGATGTATTTTAAAACTTGATCAAATAAGAGAAAAGAATACTTTTTAAAATATTAAAATAATGGGGAAAAGTGTAATACTGAATTTTCACAAAGAGACCGATGGAAAAATGTTTGAAAAAATAATCATTGCTCTAAAATCAAGATATACGCTGGTTAATTTAGATTTTATTGAAAATTCATTCGTACAAAACAAAGAATTTAAAGATATCTGTCACATCACCTTTGATGACGGAGATCTTTCCTTCTATCAGATAATTTTCCCATTGCTTAAAAAACACAAGGTTTCTATCACTCTTTTTGTTTCGCCGAAAATAGTAGCTGAGCAAAGTAATTTTTGGTTTCAGGAACTAGAGGGCTGTGATCCAAAAGCTATACTTGTACTGCTTGCAAAAAAAACAAACGTTTCTATAGAAATACTAAAGCACTTCAAAAATGAAGATATATTCAAGTGTCTGCCAGTTAAAGATATTATTGAGATAGTCACATTATATCTAAAAGAAAATAACCTCGGAAAGATATCTCCAAAAAATATAAATCTTGAGCAACTTAAAGAAGTTGAAGATTCTGGATTAGTAACGATTGGAGCCCATACATTGCATCATCCAATTTTACAAAATGAGGATGACACTTCAAGTTTTCAGGAAATATCATTTTCTGTTAAACAATTGGAAGCATTATTAAATCACCCTATAACTTGTTTTGCATACCCAAATGGACGTCCCGATTTGGATTTTGGAGAAAGAGAAAAAAGATTTCTAATGGAAAGTGGCATCACCATGTGTTTTTCGACAGAACTTGATCACTTGTCTTTAAATAGCAATAAATTAAGCATTCCAAGGATGGGATTTCCCCGAATGGGATTGTCTCCATCAAATCCACTTATTTCATTTCGATTATTTTTGGGGAAAAATTGGCCTAATATAAAAGGAATTATCAAAATTTCCGAAAAAAAGACGAGGCAGCAAATTTATAACTTGATTAATACTAATTAATTCAATATCATTAATTTCTTGAAGTGATAAAAGTGAAAGCTACTCCGCATTTTAAATTAATATATGCTTAACTACAAACAATAGTATCTTTTTCTTTAAAACAATCAAACATAAAATACCTCGTCCAGTAAATTAATTTTGTAGAAAAAAATTGTTTGATTTTAGACTATCTAGTGTTATTTATTCATTCCATCCATTCTTGCCACCACAATTGAAACATTAAAATTAACCAGAGTTTGGAAGTGTCGTTAGAACTATTAGCAAGATAACTATCCCGAAAATTAATAATTTTATCTTCATTAAAAAGACCATGTTTCTGCAAATTCTTTCTGCTTATTGTCTCTAATACCAATGGTCGCAGTTCTCCCTTCATCCATTTATTAAGGGGAATACCAAAACCCATTTTAGGCCTGTCCATTATTTCTTTTGGAATATAGCGATAGGTTAATTCTTTTAATAAAAATTTTTTGCTCCCTTTATTGTATTTCAGAGAAGAAGGCAGTTGAGCTGCCCACTCCACAATACGTTGATCTAAAAATGGTTCCCTTCCCTCTAGGCCAACACTCATGGTAGCACGGTCAACTTTGGTTAAAATATCGTCGGCAAGATAGGTTTTGTAATCAGCAGCTAAAACAGTATTGATAAAGTCGCTTTTAAGAGGAATATTATACACATCTATAAGTCTTTCCTTAAATTTTACGGCATCATTTAATAAGGCATCTACCTGCTTATAAGTAAAGTGCCTGCTCAAGCTATCACTTATATCAACATCTGTAGTAGCCGATAAAATCTCCCCAAGTTTTGCATATCTTGAACCATTTACAGGCAATTGCTGTAAAAGTTTTGAAGATATATTTTCTAATAATGTAGGAATGTATTTTTTAATTCGCTTAATTTTCATCAATTGGTCGTAACGACCATAACCCGCAAATATCTCATCTCCCGCATCTGCTGACAAAGCTACTGCCACCTGCTGTCTGGCAAATCTGCTTACAAGAATTGTTGGAATAGCAGAACTGTCGCCAAAGGGTTCATCGTAGTAATATGGCAATGTGGGTATTATTTCCTGTGCTTCTTTTGTTGAGCAATAATATTCGTTGTGCTCAGTGCCAAGATAATTCGCTACCTCTTTGGCATATACCGCTTCGTTATATTTGTCTTCTTCAAAACCTATGGTAAATGTTTTAATTTTATTCATAGTGTTTTTTTGCAGTATGGCTGTCACTAATGAACTATCATAACCTCCGCTTAAAAAAACTCCTACTGGCACATCGCTTACCATTCTATACTCAAAGGCAGAAGTTAATAAATTTTCAAGATGCTCAATTGCATCCTCAACACCGATTTTTATAACCGGTTTATTGTAATAATCCAAAACATTCCAATACTGTTTTAAATGAAGTTGCTTAGTTGCCAGATCTAAAGTTGCATAATGCCCGGGAGATAATTTGTGGGTATTCTTAAAAATACAATATGGTTCTTTTATGTAACCATAACTTAAATAAAGTGAGACAGCTTTTGGCTCTATCTCTTTTTTAAAACCCGGATATTGATGAAAGGCTTTAAGCTCAGAGGCAAATAACATGCAACCATCTGCAAAGTAATAATAGAGCGGTTTTACACCAGCCCTATCTCTTACTAAAAAAATTTGCTGCTTTTCAGCATCATATAAAGCAAAAGCAAACATACCAATAAATTGCTCTACACACGCTATGCCGTAGTGTTGATATGCTTTAATAATAACTTCTGTATCTGAATTTGATTTAAAGTAAAAACCCTTTTCTTGCAATGCAGCCCGGATATCTTTAAAATTATAAATTTCTCCATTTAAAATTATTACAATTTTGCTATCATCACTGTACATAGGCTGGTGGCCCAGGCTCGACAAATCAAGTATCGATAACCGTCTATGTCCTAAACCAATATTAGCATTAATTGTGTTAAAAACAACCGCATCTCCGTCATCAGGTCCACGATGTTGTAATACCCGGTTGGCATTTTCTATATCGCCTTTTTGCAGATGCTTATTAAAATCGCAAAATCCATTTATGCCACACATATTATCTATTTAAAATACAAAGAATTATAAAACTACTATTTAAATCAGAAAGTCAATTGCTATAGTTACGACTCAGCAATTTTTGTGAATAGCTGTTCGACTTTATTTAAAATATTTAGCACCGAAAAACGCTCATTTGTTTGTTGCCGGATATTACTTTTATCAAAGTTTTTTGCTAGTGCTATTTTAATAGTTTCTGCAAATACTATTGTGTTATCGTACTTTACAAGCAACCCATTTTCTCCCGCTATTATAATATCATTTAAACCGCCTGGTACATCAAAACCAACAACAGGTATTCCTAATATACCGGCTTCTATAACTGCATTGGGGAATCCCTCGTGATAGGAGCCCATTAAAAAAAGATCAGCGTTCTGCATATTTTGATAAGGCTGTACTTTAGCCCCTTCCAGTATAACCTTTCCTTGCAGGTTCTTTTCAATTATTAATTGTTCCAACGACTTTCTTTCAATACCCTCCCCAATAATATGATAGATAAAAGGAATTTTTAAATAAGATACTGCATCTATTAACCGGGCTAATCCCTTTTCTTTCGACAACCTTGCAACAGTAATAAATTTGTAGGTTCGTTCATCTGATTTGTTTAAATTATTAAGCTGCAGATCTACATCAATTATTTCAACCGGGTTATTAATTACGATCGTATTTTCCTTTTTAATTTTATATTGCTCTATTAAATCTTGCTGCATAAAGACCGACTGGCATAATATAAAATCAAGCCTCTTGTAATACAATTTTAGTAGTCCGTTAAATAACCAAGTAAACTTTTCTTGTTTTTTTTGAATGCTTACGATACTTGATTCTCTGGCAATAATTTTTATAGTACCTGTTAGCATACTTTTAAAAATGGCGAAAAACAAATTGAGGTGGTTGGCAGTAGTAAAGATGATATCAGGTTTTACTGATTTAAAAACTTTGCGCATCTTAAAAAAAGATTTCCGTACTGTTGATACTTTTAAATCAATAATTTTTATTGCTGAACTGTTGATTTTATAAAACGGATTTGAATTATTTAATACCACTAACGTAACATCGAATTTTTCTAAACTTATATTATTACATAGGATTGATACAAATCTTTCTGCCCCTCCACATTCAAGACTCGGAGTGGTTATAAGTAGTTTAACTTTTTTATTGTCTTTCCCTTTTTCATTCATGCTTAAAATTGTTTTTTGCCACTTTTGCCTTCCTATGTAATCCTAATTACTACTAGCTAAAAAAAATAAAACCAATTATAATTAAGTTATTAGGCTGTAAATTTAGATCGCTACATTAGCTTATTTTAATCGAATAGTAATAAAAAAATACACTTCCCAATTAGACTAATAAATAGCAGTATACACAAACCCAAATAATTTATTTCTTACTTTATTATTATAGCTTTATTGCTGTTTTAGAACTAAACTGCGCCATATTTCTTATTGCTAATAAATTTTCGCACTTTACAGAATTGTATAGCCGAGAAATATTATATAATTTATCATTCTTAATATTAAAAACCTTAAAACCTGTATCTTCAAAAAGATCAATCAGTTCGCCGACAGTGTAACCATAGTTTAAAAAATGCTGATCCCAAGATTCAAATAATACAACATCCGTCCGCTTCAGCATTTCGGTAGCTCCCCCAACCACAAATTTTTCAAAGCCTTCTACATCTATTTTAAGAAGTGTAATATGCCTTTCTTGCTTTAAAAGCGCATCCAGTTTTTTTACAGGAATAATAATACCGCTACCATTGCTTCCTATAACTTTATTTTGATCATCGGTATTACTGTCCGAAAAAGAAAGCATGCCATCTTTATCGCCAACAGCATAGTTTAACAACTTAATATTTGTAAATCCATTCAATGCTACATTTTGGGAAAGATATCCAAACGTCCTGGGATGAGCTTCGATAGCAACAACTTTTCCTTTAGAACCTACAAGTTGTGAAGCACATAAAACCAATGTCCCGATATTTGCACCAATATCGACATAAGTGTCACCCTCCTTTAAAATTTTTTTCAAAAAATCTTCATCATGATCTCTATCTCCTGCATTACTAAATAAGGTAATGCTTAAAGCAGTAGGGTTAAAAATTAATTTATATCCATCCATTTTAATCACAAAAAACTTACACAAGCCGGTTTTAGCAAGCACTTGGGCAATTAAAAATCGCAGCGGTTTTTTTGATTGCTTTACAACTGTCAGGAACTGTAGTAACTTCCTATAGGAGTCGTATATCATCCGTTAATTTTTCGATTTAGTAAATAGGAATCTCTTATGCGAAATATAAAATTAATTATTAAACCTGGTAGTTTTAAAGGAAGGTAAAATAGACATGCATTAACGGATAAAGTAAACCTTTTTTTTTCTGATGGGGAAAGAAATGGTTTAAAACTGGCATAGACCAATGCATTTTTTATAAAATATACTTTATAATAAAAAAACCAGGATAAATTATTATTTAAAACTTCGCTACTTTCAATACAACGGCTTAATGCTGTTATTCTTGCAGTTCTTTTTTGTGACATTATCGAATCTCCGGAATTTTCCAAATAATAAATGCGTAGTTCTTTATCTATTAATTTCACCCGATAAGTATCTGTCATTTTGCACCAAATTATTCCTTCTGGAAAATAGGTATTTCTAATGTCATTTGGAAATGGAAATTCCTTCATAACACTGGTGAGGTAAATATGAAAAGCCTCTTTTCGAAAGTAACATTTGTAAAAAAGCTCTCTTAGGTTACCATCATATATTTTTCCAGGTACTGGATCGCTAATCCTATTACCAAACTGATCTTTACAACAGGCCCATATTCCGCAATAATATTTTTTTTTATCTTCCGGTATTTCTCCCCAGGCATCTAAAAATTCTTGCAGCGCATTTGTTTCAATTGCATCGTCACTATCTGCAATATTAAAAAAATATCCCTTTGCTAAACTAACTCCGGTATTAATGGCGATATGTTTTCCTGAATTTTGCTGGTATTTGTATACTATATTAAAGCCATTGCTTGTTTTTTTAAAGTTGTCCACGAGTACCTTCGTATCATCTGTGGAGCCGTCATCTACAATGACCCATTCAAAGTCTTTAAAAGTTTGGTTTTGCAAGCTCTCAAAGACTCTTGACAATTTATTTGCCCTGTTAAATGTTGGTGTAAATACTGTAATGAGTGGCATAAATATTAAGCATTTAGCGACTTCATTTTTCTTATAAATGAACGCCTGTTTAAAAAGAACATCAACATTACTACCAAACATAAATTGACTGCTAACCCTTTACCTGCCCACAAATAAGTAAAAATGGAGCCCATTATAACATTAATTATTGCAGCAATCGAAATATTAATAATAGATTCTTTTTTTTGCTCTTGTATAATCATTAACTGAAAAAAAAAGGAAACAAAAGGTGAAAAAAATAGTGCCGCACTCATAATCTTCAAAATAGCAACAGAATAGGATATATCTTCCCCATGCTCTTTCTCTAACAACAACTTTATTATTAACGACGCTCCAAAAAACTGTGCTAAGGAAAATACAAGAAAAATACCCGTAATAATAACTATGAGTTTGTTAATATTTCTTTTATAGGCTTGTAAAGAACTAACATATAGTTGTGAAAGGTATGGATAAAATGTTCTGTTGATGATATTCGTCAGCATTCCTATAGCATTCAAAATTTTTTCTGCCACAGCATAATAACCCACCATTAATGGATTAGTAAATATTCGTAGAATAAAAATATTAACTGAGGTGTATAATGGTGCAAGAATAATACTCATAAAAATGTAACTACTTTCTTTAAATATATTTTTTATGAAAACAAGGTCAGGTAACAAAAACCCTTTACTTAGATTTTTAAACATGAAAATTATTGCAATAACACCTGCTACCATATTACCTGCCGACATAGCTATAATAGCATACTCAAGATCTGTTTTTTCTTTTACCAATACCAAAATGAGCAATAAAGAAACCGTTTTGGAGACTATTGTAACAAATGTAATGTTCTTCATTTTCTGTATTCCCTGAAAATACCAGTCTGGAAATAACATATTACCCAGCAAATAAAAAGAAGATAAGGGAAGTAAATACACATGTCCTTGCAAAAAAGGTGTAAAAGAGCAGGCAATAAAAACAATGAATGATATAAGAAACAATATGGTTTTAAGAATATAAACAGCAACAATTATCTTTTTTACCATTAACTCATCTTGCATATTTGCTGCTATTCTTTTTGTGGCGGTTAAGCCAAAACCAAAAGAAACAAGCAGGTCGAAATACATAATGAAGGTTTGTACAAGAGAAAAAATGCCAAACCCTTCTATCCCTAAAACCCTTATTAAGTAAGGAAAAGTTATTAATGGAAAGACGATACTTATGCCTTGAACCATTGATAATGATACTAAATTCTCAACTAATCTTTTTCGGTGTGGAGCCATTTTAATTTTTTCATTCGTATCAAAAATAAGATTATTCTAAAAGCTAGATTTTTTTTTGCAGGTTCCTTAGTCGGTAAGTGAAAGATAAAAACTAAAAAGAAATAACTTTTCACCTTTTCCGATCCATGATTCCATCTGTAAAAATAATAGTATCTTTTTATTACTAACTAAATATGGTTGTTAGAGCATTTTTAATGAGGGATTTTATTGAGTAACGATTGAAACAGGCTTATTAGCAATGGCACACAATCTTCGCAAAAAAGCAGCTTAAAAAAGCTGCCTATCAAAAATTTTAAAATATCCTGCTGTTGGCGCTCCCCTAGAAAGTTAATCTTACCAAATCGCTTCCATAAAATAAAATTTATAAAAAACCGCCTCATTTAATAATGAGACGGCCTCTTTTTTAGTAACATATTTATGTGGTATATTTCTATTTACATTGAGCGGCTAAACCTTTTGCCATTTCGATCATTTTATTCAATCCGTCCTGAGGCAAATTACCCTTTTTAAAATCAGCTAATATTTCGGGGAAAGAATTTTCCATCTCAAGTAAAAAATGTTCTTCAAATGACTTCACATTTTTAACTGCAACATCTTTAAGCAAACCTTGTGTTCCTAAATAGATAATCGCTACCTGTTTTTCAACACTCATTGGAGAATACTGCAATTGCTTCAATATTTCTACGTTCCGTGCCCCCTTATCAATTACATTTTTAGTAGCGGCATCCAAATCGCCTCCAAATTTAGAAAAGGCTTCTAATTCACGATATAATGCCTGATCAAGTTTTAAGGTACCTGCTACCTTCTTCATTGATTTAATTTGTGCATTACCACCCACGCGGCTAACAGAAATACCTACGTTGATAGCCGGGCGAATACCTGCATTAAAGAGGTTACCTTCCAAAAATATCTGACCATCAGTAATTGAAATAACATTCGTTGGAATATAAGCAGATACGTCACCAGCCTGTGTTTCAATAACAGGCAATGCTGTTAAAGAACCTCCACCTTTCACCAAATGTTTGATAGATTCAGGTAGGTCATTCATTTGCCTTGCTATATCATCTTTTGCAATAACTTTTGCCGCTCTTTCCAGCAAACGGCTATGCAAATAGAATACATCTCCTGGGTAGGCTTCACGTCCCGGTGGACGACGTAACAATAAAGACACCTCACGATAAGCAACAGCCTGCTTTGATAAATCATCATATATAATCAGTGCTGGTCTTCCGGTATCTCTAAAAAATTCACCTATTGCAGCTCCGGCAAATGGTGCGTAGAATTGTAATGGTGCAGGATCAGAAGCAGAAGCTGCAACAATAGTTGTGTAAGCCATTGCACCATTTTCTTCCAAAGTTTTCATAATACCGGCAATAGTAGAGGCCTTTTGACCGATAGCAACATATATACAGTAAACAGGCTGACCTGCTGCATAAAATTCTTTCTGATTAATAATAGTATCAACACAAATAGCAGTTTTTCCAGTTTGGCGATCTCCAATAACCAATTCCCTTTGTCCACGACCAATTGGAATCATCGCATCTATTGCTTTAATACCTGTCTGTAATGGTTCTTTTACAGGCTCTCTAAAAATTACACCTGGTGCTTTGCGCTCCAATGGCATTTCATACAATTCTCCTTGTAATGGTCCCTTACCATCAATCGGTTCACCTAATGTATTAATAACACGGCCGCACATTCCTTCTCCAACTTTAATAGAAGCAATTTTATTGGTACGTTTTACTTTATTACCCTCTTTAATATCACTGCTATCGCCCATCAATACCACACCAACATTATCTTCTTCAAGATTCAATGCAATGGCTTTTACACCATTTTCAAATTCTACCAATTCTCCACTACGTACATTGTTTAATCCATACACACGGGCAATGCCATCCCCTACCTGTAAAACAGTGCCTACTTCTTCCAAACTTGCACCTGCATTAAAATTGCTTAATTGCTGGCGGAGGATTGCGGAAATTTCATCCGGTTTAATTTGTACCATAACTATTTAGTTTTAAAAAATTGTTTTATCTGAGTTTATGGATGTATTCATTATCCATAAATTGTTTTTTTATATCTTGTAGATCTCTTAAAATACTGGCATCTATCAATTTTCCTTCCATTTCTAAAACAAACCCTCCAATCAATTCTTCCTTTACTGCAGTTTCTATTTCTATATTTTGTAAAGAAGTGGATGCTTTTACTTTGCTGAGAATCTCGTTTTTCAGCGGTTCACCAATTGCAACAGCTGTCGTAATTTTTAATTGATGAATATCTCTTAATTTGTTAAATTGTTGAACGTATGCACCTGCAATTTCAGGCAGATTAATTTCACGACTCTTACGCACTAATAACCTAATAAAAGACTCTGTAGTTAAATTTACTCTTCCAGTTGTAATAGCTCCGATAATTTTTTCTTTGGTGCCTGGCTTTATAATGGGACTACGCAAAACATTTACAAAATCAGGATTGCTTTTGCAAATAGCCTGTATAAATTTCATATCTGCACAAATAATATCCACCTGATTTAACTCGGTGGCTAAATCAATTAAACTTTTTGCATACCTGCCTGCTAAACGTGGATTATTCATGATTAAGTTACTAATATTTCAATTTACTCAAATTAGGTTTTGCCAACTTATTGTAAGCAAACAATGTTCTTTTCAGCACCTTTTACTTTTTTTAATTTAACGTCGCTTCCTGAGCCAACTGGTTTATATAATTTTCCTGCTCTGTTTTATTGGTCAACTCCCTGCGCAATACTTTTTCACTAACTTCTATTACTAGCTTACCAACCTGGTTCTTCATCTCAGTAATAGCCAACATTTTTTGGTTATTAATAGTTGCCTGAGCATCGGCAACTATTTTCGCAGCAACAGCTTTGGCTTCTTCCTTAGCGTCGGAAATTATTTTATCTTTTGTGGCTTTAGCCTCTTTTAAAATAGCCGCTCTTTCTTCGCGAGCCTTTGCCATAAATACCTCATTCTCATTTTTGAATTGAGCCATTTCAAGCTTCACTTTTTCAGCAGTTGCTATAGATTGGGCAATATTATTTTCCCTTTCGTTCAATCCTTTAATTATTGCAGGCCATGCAAATTTTTTAAGGATGAAGAACACTATTAAAAAAGCCAACAATGTCCAAACTAATAATCCTAAATCTGGTGTTAATAATTGCATTTTGTTATCCTCCATCTCCCGCAGGAGCATTTAAGTTTAAAATATTATGATTAATCAAATCACCTGTACAACTCAATAAAACCACAATAGCACTTTAATAATTTAAAGTTAAAAATTATTAAAATTACTGCATCCTCCGACCTGTACTTTGGATGCAGTAATACGTTTTAAAATCTCACTATATACAATGGTTTAAGAGTTGTTAAACAATGTAAGCCAGTTGAATATTGCTAAATCTTACAAACTCTTACAGTACCATTGCAAGGAAACCAATAATAATTGCAAACAATGCAGCACCCTCAACAAGAGCGGCAGCAAGAATCATGTTTGCACGAATATCATTAGAGGCTTCGGGCTGACGGGCAATTGCTTCTACAGCGCCTTTACCAATCTGACCAATGCCAATACCTGCGCCCATTGCTGCCAATCCGGCACCAACAGCACCACCTGCATTAGCAAGTGCGCCTGCAGCTAAAAAAACGGTCATTAAACTCATACTTCTAGTTTTATAATGATTAAAAAAATAAACAGCTTATACTATTACTGCATCATCATGAGGCTCACCAGGGGCATGCTCTCCTTCAAAAGCCTGCCCTATAAATACTGCTGTAAGTACAGTAAATATAAAAGCCTGTAGAAAAGCTACCAGCAATTCAATGAAATATATAAATATGGTAAAAGCAATTGATACAGGAGAAGCTCCCCAACCAATGGCAGGATTAATCTGTGCAAAAATAAAGATCAGAGAAATTAAACAGATGATAATTATGTGGCCTGCTACCATATTGGCGAATAACCTTATTATTAATGCAAAGGGCTTAATAAAAACACTTAAAAATTCTACCAATACAAGTATTGGTTTTACAAAACCAGGTACACCGGGAGGGTTAAAGATATGTCCCCAATAATGACTGTTAGAACTGAACATTATTACTACAAAAGAAATAACACCCAGCACAATTGTAAAGGCAATATTACCAGTAACATTTGCAGTACCTGGTATTAAACCGATAATATTATTAATAAGAATGAAAAAGAAAACAGTTAGCAGGTAAGGAAGGTATTTATTAGCTTTATGAGCAAGATTTGGTTTGGCAACCTCATCTCTTACAAAAGCTACCATAACTTCAACCAAATTCTGCTTGCCTTTAGGAGCAGAAGTTACGCCAAGTCCTTTTGTATATGATTTTGCTACACTTATCATTAACCAAACAAGAATAGCTAAGGCCAAAATCATTTGAACAACATTACGTGTCAATGAAAAGTCATACACTTTTATTCCTTCTTGCACTGGTATTACTTTACCATCTTCATTTAATTTATATCCATTTACTTCTTTATGTCCGTGCTCAAATGCTGAAGACATAAAAAAGGAAAGGCCTTTTTGCTGCGAATATAATACTACCGGTAATGGTATAGTTATCGGATGCTTTTGACCATCGCTGCCCTCGTATTCAAAAAAATGAAATTCATGCGCATCCATGATATGCCCAAATATTACCTCTTTAGCATTAAAGCCTTCTTTCTTTTCTTCTACATGGCTTTCCGCTGTTTTTGTATCACCTTCCTGAGCAATCACATTGTATGATAATGCCAATAAAATTGTGCTAAAAACCAATGCCAGTATAGTTTTGATGCTTTTATATACCATATCTTACCTCAAATTTGGCGCAAAGATAGGGGTTTAACAGATAAATGAAGAAGGAAGAAAAGAGAATTTTTAACGGATTTTGAGGACATTATTTTAATCAAAATATGCCTTATTGAAATTTTATAAAATCGCCTGAAAAAAATCAAGCTGGCAAACCGGGCAATACCAGTTTTTCAAATTGCAATTTATGTAACTGATAGTAATGGCCTTTCTTTGCAATTAATTCATCATGAGTCCCTACTTCCATTATTTCACCTTTATCCAACACCATTATCTTATTAGCTTTTCGTATAGTTGACAATCGGTGGGCAATTACGATAGAAGTACGTCCTGTAATTAAGGTATCAATAGCGTGCTGTATTAGCTGCTCACTTTCCGTATCAACAGAAGAGGTGGCTTCATCTAAAATAAGTATCGCAGGATTGTACAATAATGCTCTAACAAAAGAAAGTAATTGGCGCTGTCCTAAAGATAATGTTGCCCCTCTTTCCATTACATTGTAATCGTACCCTCCGGGCAATTGCATTATAAAATCGTGTATGCCTATCATTTTGGCAGCTTCTACTACCTGCTCCTTTTTAATATCACTATTTCTAAGTGTTACATTGTCGTAAACCGAACTGCTGAATAAAAAAACATCCTGCAAAACAACTGCAATTTTACTTCGGAGGTAAAAAAGGTCGTAGGACTCAATATTATGCCCATCTACTTTTATAGCTCCCTTTTGAATATGATATAACCTGTTAACCAAACTTATGATGGAGGTTTTTCCGCTGCCGGTATTACCCACTATTGCAAGTGTTTCACCCGCATTGATATTGAATGAAATATTTTTAAGCACATAATTATCTGTATCATATGCAAACCATACTTTATCAAATTCAATTTTTCCTAGTATAGCTTTGTGTGGCGTATTGTTTCCTGCAATATTTTGAGCTGTCACATCAGTATTATCCAAAATTTTAAATACCCGTTCGCTTGCAATCATTCCCATTTGCAGTACGTTAAATTTATCTGCAATTACTCTCAATGGACGAAATAATAAATTTAAACATAAAATAAAAGAAGTAATAATTCCTACAATTTCAGGTTTATCTATGTCGGCTAGCAAAAGAGATTCTTTAGCAGTCCACCAAACTAAAAGTCCTACTGATAATGCAGATATCAGCTCCACCACAGGAAAAAAAACAGAATAAGCAAATATTGATTTAACATTAGCATTGCGATGCTCCTTATTGATGCCATTAAATTTTTCAAATTCCCTATCCTCTGCTGCAAAGGCCTGAACAATACCCATGCCCGTAATATGTTCCTGCACAAAAGCATTTAGTTGGGCTACTGCATTGCGAACCCTAATAAACGATTTGTTTACACTCTCTTTAAAATAATAAGTAGCAATAATCAATATGGGGAATGGGGCTAAACATACCAGCGTCAACTGCCAGTTGATGTAAAACATATAGCCCAATACTGCAAAGATTGATAGCAGATCTGCAATAATGGGAATTAGCCCATCACTAAAAATATCATTGATAGATTCGATGTCATTGATAGTTCTTGTTGTTAGTGTGCCAATGGGAGTTTTATCGAATTGCGATAAATTTAAACTAATTATTTTTTTATAGGTGTTTACCCTCATATCTTTTACCACACTTTGCCCAAGGGATGCAGTAAAAAAAGTAAATACAAAACGACAACCGGTTTCTATTAATAACAACACCAACTGAATAATGGTAATCCCAATGATTACAGGACCGGCACCTTTTAAAAACCAAAACTGAGTTCCGGGTTGTAAACCCCGGTTTATGGTAAGTTGTATCAGCCATGGACGTAAGGGAGAAATAATTGCCAGAAAAATGGCTAAAAAAAGAGACCAGAAAAATTTGTTTTTGTAAGGAGAGGCAAATTGAAATACCCTGCGGAGTAATGAAAGATTGAAGATGTTCTTTGCCTTAGCCTTTTCGCTCATACTGTAAAATTAGTATTTTACTATTGGCAATTTTGATTGTCAGTAATAATACTCTGGTATTAATAAAATAATTTATCTTTTTAATGCCGCTATTGGGCATCCATTTTAATATTATAAGCCTTAATAAATATAGCCCCAAGGTTTTTATAAGGTGGCACATAATCATCCCAGCTTTCTCTAAAATCCTTATTTATATCTGCGTAAAAAACTTTGGTTAACGCCGCCCACATATCTTTCCACACAAGCGTATTACCGGATACGAGCGACTGGTTAAGGTAATTAATAATAGGTCTGTTAATATCACCCTTTCCAATTTCTTTAGTTGATATAATATGTGCATCAGGGCAAATAGTTAATATCTGGCTTAAGTTTTTATATCCGCCACAAGATCCCAATAAAATTATTTTTGCACTGCCAGCCATCCTGTTAATAGTACCGGGCAACCAATAGCTATGCCCTCTGTGAATTACAATTGAAGGGCTAAGATCATTTTTTTTCATGTACCGAGTTAAATGTGCCTGTGCTGTATCATCAAGATTTTTATCACTGTTTAAAGGAAGATTTGCATAAATCCATACTTTTTTTCCTTTCAGGGATTTTATTTCTGCCCATTCTTTTGTAGTTGTTATTTTCCAGTCTTTTGCAGGAAAAGAATTAATAAATCCTGTGTAATTTGTTTTACCATCATCATCACCATAAAAAAATACCTGTTGTATAATCCTACCGTTTTTATCAGTAAGGTATTTATTTTCGATAGAATAAATAGAGGGTATCCCTATTTCGCTGGTAAGATCAATATTACTGCTATCAGAAGATAAAAAAATTGTTTTAAGCAAATTGTAAATCACCTTGCCCTTAGTGTTGTTTTCTTTTGTGCTCCGTTGCTCATTATTGGTAACATTCTTTAAAATAGTTTCTAACAACTCTTTGTCTTTAATACTGCTGTAACTATCGGCTACATCAACAGCATCTTCAAGGTTATTGGATTTGTCGAGATTGGCAACAAATGCTTTCATCAACACAATTGATTTATCCGGCGGCATTGTTTTTAAAAAAACATCTAACTGGTTAAAGTTAGCCGCCATCTTTATAAACTTTCTAAAAAAATCAAGGTTTACGCTCAGCAACAATTCATCGCCCCTGGGAGCTGTACCCAGTTTTTGTAATAAGCGGTTAAAACTATGTTTATAACTGGAGGTATAGATATCATTTTCACCCAGTACCATAACATAATAAATTTCCTGAGCAGATAATGGATCAAGTGCCTTCATCCGTATTGCAAGATTATTTTGTTCATGCAATTCATTGATTGGGGTAATGAAATGCTTTATGGCTTTTTTCTGCAACATTTCTCTTAATCCATTTGTGCCAAACATTGCAACTGGTGTATCATTGGCAATTAAACGTTGCTGGTAACTTATTTCTGTTTTTACCAACAATTTAAAATAGGCTACCGTATCAACATTGTTTTCGCCATCTCCAACTATTTTTTTGATACTGTCAATTGATTGTTTGCCTTTTAAAATATCATCTAAAAATGGATAATAAAAAAGAGCATTTGTTGTTTGGCTTAATTTAACAATTTCCCTTACCGTCGGGTCCGTATTTTTATGAATCAGTCTACCTTCCGGCGAATTAACCGCAGAAGCATAATCATACAATTGCTTAGGGTTATTTAAACACGCCAACACTACCATGCTATCAGCAAAAGGCTCATTAACATATGGCCTGATGCTGGAAAGTATTTTATCAGGGTTTAATGCGCAATACTTTATAAATAGAATTTTCTTACTGTCCTTATACCCCTTATTATTTTTAAAAATCTCCGTATTAATTCTTCCAATTTCATAAGGAACCTCATTAATATAGGGCGCTATACTTGCTGTATCAATATTGGCTTTTAATAGCTTCTCAAAATTATCAATCAGCAATGGTGCCATTACCGGGTTTAGCTTTTTTGATATCCACTCAGTTCTAAAATTTATTAAAACATCATGCACGTAATTTAGCTGTCGTATTTTTTCGTTATTGCTGACTACCTTTTCAGTTGTTTCAATAAAATCGGTTAGTGAATTTACCTTTCTCATGATAGCATCTGTAACCTGTAAATTAATCTCTTCGTTACCCGATACTTTTATCATCCCATCCAATTTTCCATCAGCTTTATCACATCTTATTTGTTCTTCCCTGATTACTTCGTGATTTCGCTGGCGTTGAATAGGAATTACAGTAGAATCTGCTATTGCAAATGCATTACCCCAAAAAATAAGAAAAATAAAGTGCAAAAAATATTTGTTCATAAATACGCTTCAAATGTAAAGATTGGTAAAATTACATTGCCTTTTAATTAGAATGTTTAAATTAAGGTTACAATGTAAAGCTAGTGTATGTGGTTAACAATTTGATAATATTAGAACGCTTTTGAGTTGATGGTTTATTGTGTTGATAGAGTACTTTTGTTCATCGAATAAATATGAGTACTGCTAAAAAAATATTAATTGCTGATGATGAACCAGATATTCTGGAAATTATACAGTTTAATTTGCAAACAGAAGGCTACGAAGTATTCACAGCAAAAAATGGTGATGAAGCACTTGAGCAAGCAAAAAAGCATCAACCCGACTTGATTATCTTAGACATTATGATGCCAGGTAAAAATGGAATTGATGTTTGCAATATTCTTCGTATGCAGCCCGCTTTTAAAGAAACATTAATTGTTTTTTTATCTGCATTAAGTGATGAAGGAACCGAAATCAGGGGATTGGAAACAGGTGCTGATGATTATCTCACAAAACCAATTAGTCCTAAAATTTTACTTAGCAAAGTAAATGCTCTTTTTAGGAGATTAAATAAAGAAGGTAATAGTTTGTTGCAACTTGGCGATTTAAAAATAGACAGGGAAAAATATATTATTAATTACCTGGGCAATGATATTATTTTAGCCCGAAAGGAATTTGAATTGCTTGCACTGCTGGCATCCAAACCAGGCAAAGTATTTTTAAGAAATGAAATACTCAACCAGGTATGGGGAACAGAGGTGATTGTTGGCGACCGCACTATCGATGTTCATATACGTAAAATAAGGCAAAAACTGGATCTCGATTGTATTACTACTGTTAAAGGAGTAGGATATAAATTTGAATTATAACAGTTTGCACCCCCGCCTTTAGCACATTGCTATACATAAGATTCCTTACAAAGCAATAGCATCCTTTTATAAAAACGGATTATCTTACACTTGTTTTATAACATCAAATGAAAACAAGTAGTAAAAACAATTCCCAATGCAGGAAATTGTAAATAATATATCTCATAGGGCAGGTGTATTGGTGGTTTTTATTTCTACTTTATTCCCTATAACGGTTTCAAAAAAATATTCATACAAATCATATGTCACTGCAATTTGTATTTATTTAAAAGGTTTAGCCCGGCTGCCAAGAAGCAGTATTAAAAACAACACAAGGTTCATTTTTAAAAAAAGGTTTTAATAATACCAACAATGGTTTTATAAAAAATATACATCAATGTTTTCTACAAAGAATCCTTCTCCCCAACAACTCTCAGCAATTACTGCAGTAATTATTGCAATCCCCATAAGTATTGGTATATATTATTTTGAACCTATCTGGTGGTCCTCTGTCATCTGTTTTGTTATCATTTTTACCGGAAGTTATGGCTTAATATTATTTATGGTTCAACGCTTTGTTTACCGAAAAATTAAATTGATTTATAAATTAATATACCAAACAAAGGCTAGTAAACGAGAAGAATTTTATTATAAAAATATCTTACCTCAGAAAAGTATTGATGATGTGAGACAAGATGTAGAAACATGGGCCGAACAGCGAAAGGCAGAGATTGAGTTATTAAAACAAAATGAAGTATATCGTAAGGAATTTTTGCAAAACTTATCCCACGAATTAAAGACTCCCATTTTTGCCATTCAGGGATATGTAGATACTTTAATAAACGGTGCTTTAGAAAATCCTGAAGTTAACAGAAAATTCCTTGGAAGCACATCCAGAAATATTGACAGACTGGTAAACCTAGTAGATGATCTTGATGAAATATCAAAGCTGGAAAGAGGGGAACAGCAATTGTATAAAGAAAATTTTATTATACAGGAGCTTGTAAAAGATGTGTACGATTCGCTTTTAATTAATGCTGACGAAAAGCAAATAAAACTGAATATTAAAAGAGGTTGCGAAGTGCCCTTAACTGTATTTGCAGATAAGGAAAAAATAAGGCAGGTGTTTATTAACCTGATAGAAAATGCCATCAAATACGGTAAACAAAATGGTACCGTAGAAGCAAGTGCCTATAAAATTGATGGTAAAAGAATTTTAATAGAAATTAGTGATGATGGAAATGGTATTGCCGAAGAACATTTGGGAAGAATATTTGAACGCTTTTACAGGACGGAATTTGCACGCAGCCGAAAAGTTGGAGGGAGTGGTTTGGGGCTTGCTATTTGCAAACATATTGTAGAGGCACATCAACAGGCAATGCATGTACGCAGTGCTATTGATGTAGGAACAACTTTTGGATTTACTTTAGAAACTAAAAAAGATCAGGGTTAGTATAATTTGCCAATTCTTCTTTTATAATCCCCCGGCATATTTAGCTTTATATTTTGATAACTTAATGTTTACAATTACTACACATTAGGTAATGAACTTTACATATAAACTATATCTGTTGGAAAAAAGAAAACTCGATGTAGCTGTAATATCTGATGTACACCTTGGCACTTACGGTTGCCGGGCAAACGAATTGTCACGCTACCTTTCCACTATTGATCCCTCCATCCTTATTTTAAACGGTGACATTATAGATATTTGGCAGTTTAGCAAAAAATACTGGCCTGCAGGGCACATGCAGGTAATAAAGCAAATTACGAGTATGCTTAGCCGTGGTATTAAAGTTTATTATGTTACTGGAAATCACGATGAGATGCTACGCCGGTTTGAACATTTTTCTGTTGGTGATTTTCACATAGTAAATAAGCTGGTTATTCATCACAGCAATGGTAAGCAAAGCTGGATATTTCATGGGGATGTTTTTGATGTAATTATGCAACATAGTAAATGGCTTGCAAAGATGGGAGCTGTTGGTTACGATACGTTGATTTACATCAATGCCTTTATAAATTACCTAAGTAAAAAAATGGGAAAAGGGAAAATTTCTTTATCAAAAAAAATTAAAAAATCTGTTAAGGGGGCTGTAAAGCACATCAACAATTTTGAAGAAACGGCTGCCAATATTGCGATAGAAAAAGAATACGATTATGTGCTCTGCGGCCATATTCACCAACCCTGCAAAAGAAAAATTAATAATAGCAAAGGAAGTGTTACCTATTTAAATTCCGGAGACTGGATAGAGAATTTAACTGCATTAGAATACCATAATAATGAATGGGATATTTATCATTACCAACAAGATAAGCTGGTGCATGAATTAAATGATTCTTTTTATACCGACGAAGCTGCATACCTACGTACAGCAGAACTTTTTAAAATAATGATGGAGGATTTTGTGATAGCATCTTAAAAATAATTTATGAAAGTACTATATGCCATACAAGCTACAGGCAATGGGCACGTTAGCAGGGCAAATGAAATTATTACGTTTTTAGAAAAAAAATGCGACCTGGATATTTTACTTAGCGGCACCCAGGCAGATGTAGGACTTAATTACCCCGTTAAATTTAAAATGAAAGGACTATGTTTTATATTCGGCAAAAAAGGCGGAGTGGATATGTATAAAACATTTAAACAAATGCAATCCAAAACATTTTTGTCCGAAATAAAATCGCTTCCGGTTGACGAGTATGATCTTGTAATAAATGATTTTGAACCAGTAAGTGCCTGGGCTTGCAAGTTAAAAAATATACCCTGCATTGGTATGAGCCACCAGTGGGCTGTACTACACAAAAATGCACCGAGGCCAGCGTCGAAGGACTTGTTCGGAACAATGATTTTAAAATATTATGCCCCCTGCAAAACAGGCGTGGGGTTTCATTTTAAGCCCTATGGTGAAAATATTTTTACGCCGGTAATAAAAAGAGAAATTCGCAATGCAGCAAAAAAAAATCTCGGACATTATACTGTTTACTTGCCAGCTTATTCCGATAAAAAGCTAATCGTCTTTCTTTCCGTTTTTAAAAATATCGAATGGCAAATTTTTAGTAAACACACTAAAAAGTCTTACACCGCAGGCAATTGCAGCATTAAGCCTGTAGGCACCGCTGATTTTACAGAAAGTTTTACCACATGCGAAGGAATTATATGCGGTGCCGGATTTGAAACGCCTGCTGAGGCGCTTCAAATGGGCAAGAAATTATTAGTGGTACCTATGAAACACCAGTATGAACAACATTTAAACGCAGCAGGTGCACAGGACCTGGGTGTACCGGTTATAAAAAGTCTTAAGAAAAAACACCTTTA
>Ga0209511_1001114_pt1 | contig 24516 bp, 20 predicted proteins | sample SSSSmetaG_FD_184141 | JGI IMG/M metagenome (GOLD analysis project Ga0209511, IMG submission 184141) | Glacier valley bacterial and archeal communities from Borup Fiord, Nunavut, Canada, to study Microbial Dark Matter (Phase II) - ​SSSS... | ecosystem: Environmental > Aquatic > Freshwater > Ice >... | reverse complement strand
GCTCTCGGCGGGGCTCAGCTTCAGCCTCGTGCTGCAGGCGCTGGTGAACATGGGCGTGGCCGTGGGCCTGGGCCCCATCACGGGCCTGCCGCTGCCGCTGCTGAGCATGGGCGGCACCTCGCTCATTTTCACCGGCATCAGCATCGGCATCATCCTGGCCGTGAGCCGCGGCGAGCGCGAGGTGCGCCCCATGACCGGCGAACCCGACGACACGGCCCGCATCCCCAGCCAGCGCGCGCAGTACGCGTAGCGGTAAATTTATCGGTCCCGCCGCGCCACGCGCAGCGGGGCGTTCAGTTATTTATGAGTAATTCTCCCCTTCGCATCATCATCAGCGGCGGCGGCACGGGCGGGCACATCTTCCCGGCCGTGGCCATTGCCAACGAGTTGCGCCGCCGCCGGCCCGACGCGGAAATCCTGTTCGTGGGCGCCAACGGCCGCATGGAGATGACCCGCGTGCCCGAAGCCGGCTACCGGATTGTGGGCCTCGACATCAGCGGCCTGCAGCGCCGGCTCACGCCGCAAAACCTGCTGTTTCCCGTCCGCGTGTTTCGTTCGGTGCGCAAAGCCGGCAAGCTGATTGAGGAGTTCCGGCCCGACGCCGTGGTGGGGGTGGGGGGGTACGCCTCGGCCCCGGTGCTGCTGGCGGCCGCCTCGCGCGCCATCCCCTCGCTCATTCAGGAGCAGAATTCCTACGCCGGCCTGGTCAATAAGCTGCTCGCGCGCCGGGTGGGCCGCATTTGCGTGGCCTACGATGGCATGGAGAAATTCTTTCCCGCCAGCAAGCTCGTGCTCACCGGCAACCCCGTGCGCACCGAAATAGCCGACGGCCGCCGCGCCGAAGCCCTGCCCTTCTTCGGCCTCGACCCCGCCAAGAAAACCTTGCTCGTGGTGGGCGGCAGTCTGGGCGCCCGCACCCTCAACCTGGCCACGGCCGCCGCCCTCGGCCGCCTGCGCGCCGCCGGGGTGCAGCTGCTTTGGCAAACCGGCAAGCTCTACTACCCCCAGGCGCAGGAGCAAGCCGCCCCGTTTGCCGAAGCCGGCCTGCACGCCCTCGAATTCATCCAACGCATGGACCTGGCCTACGCCGCGGCCGATGTGGTGGTGAGTCGCGCCGGCGCCCTGTCGGTGTCGGAACTGTGCCTCACCGGCAAAGCCAGCATCCTGGTGCCTTCGCCCAACGTGGCCGAAGACCACCAAACCAAGAACGCGCTGGCGCTGGTGGGCAAAGGCGCCGCCGTGCTCATCACCGACGAGCACGCCCCCGTTCGCCTTTACGACGAAGCCCTGCGCCTGCTGGCCGACCCCGCGCGCCAGCTGCAGCTCAGCTCGCGCGTGCGCGAGCTGGCCCGGCCGCACGCCACCGAATTGATTGTGGACGAACTGTTGAAATTGATTAAAAATTAAAATAGCCCGTCGTGCTCATCTGGCGTCCGCTGGTCGAAGCATTTCTACTGCAACTCTAATTAATTATTTGCGCGGGAGAGGTCCTTCGACCAGCGGACGCCAGATGAGCATGACTTTTCGACACGACTCATATTAAAATCTTGGAGCAGTTTCCCAACGTCTTTTTTCTCGGCATCGGCGGCATCGGCATGTCGGCCCTGGCGCGCTGGTTCCAGGCCAAGGGGCACCGCGTGAGCGGCTACGACAAAACCGAAACCCCGTTAACCCAAGCCTTGGCCGCCGAAGGCATTGCCGTTCATTACGCCGATGCGGTGGACAGTATTCCGGCCGAAATCCGCGCGCACCGCGACCAAACCCTCGTCGTAATTACCCCCGCCATTCCCGCCGAGAGCCTGGAATGGGCGTGGCTGCGGGCCCAGGGCTACGACATCCGGAAACGCAGCCAGGTGTTGGGCGTGCTCACGCAGGGCCGCTACACCATTGCCGTGGCCGGCACCCACGGCAAAACCACCACCAGCAGCATGGTGGCCCACCTGCTGCACCACGCCGGCCTCGACGTGGGCGCCTTCCTGGGCGGCATCGCCGTGAACCTGGGCAGCAACTTGCTGCTGCCGGCTACGCCCGCGGCCCCCATTGTGGTGGAGGCCGACGAGTACGACCGCAGCTTTCTTACCCTGTTTCCCGACGTCGCCATCGTCACAAGCACCGACGCCGACCACCTCGACATTTATGGAGATAAAGCGGCCCTGGTAGAATCTTTTCGCCAGTTCGTGGCCCAGCTCAAGCCCGGCGGCACGCTCATCGTCAACCACACCGCCGACCCCAGCGTGGCGGCCGCGGCGCCGGCCGGGACCCGCGTTATCCGCTACGGGCTGACGGCCGCCCAGGGACCGGACCTGTTTGCCACCGGCATTTCGGCCGAAGGGCACCGGTTTCGCTTCAACCTGCACGGCCCCACCGGCCAGGTCGACGGCTTGAAGTTGGCCGTGCCGGGCTACCACAACGTGGAAAACATGCTGGCGGCCGTGGCCGTGGCCCAAATACACGGCATTGATTCCGAAAAAATCCGCGCCGCCGTGGCCGATTACCGCGGCGTGAAGCGGCGGTTTGAATTCGTTGTGACCACGGCCCACAAAGTCTATTTGGACGACTATGCCCATCATCCGCGCGAAATCGAGGCCTTTTTGCGTTCCGTGCGGGCGCTTTATCCGGGCAAGCGGCTGCGGGTTATTTTTCAGCCCCACCTTTTTACCCGCACCCGGGACTTTGCAGCAGGCTTTTCGGAGAGCTTAAGTATTGCAGATGAGGTATTTTTGTTGGATATTTACCCCGCCCGCGAAAAGCCTTTGCCGGGTATAACTTCCGAGCTACTCTTAGCGGCCATCACCGCTCCAATCAAAGCCATTCGAACCAAGGCCCAGGTGTTGGAAGCGGCCCAAATCGATACTTCCTTCGACATCATGGCCACGGTTGGCGCCGGCGATATTGACACGTTGGTCCCCCAATTAAAATCAATCCTGACCGAGCGCTGGAAATAATTGCCCCGCTTCGTCCGTTTTGTTAATCACCAATCTTACCTCATCCATCCGCACTTGGAACGCACCGTTCGAAATTTTTTAGTTGCTGCCGTTTGCCTGTTGGTGCTGGGCGGGCTGGGCGTGTTTGCGGCAGTACGCCAAGCCGCCCGGCCGGTGGGCGCCGTGGTGGTGAACGTGGCCAACGAGTTTGATAACTACTTCATCAGCGAGCGCGGCGTCACCGCCCTGCTCACCAAAGGCGGCGCCGAGCCTGTGTTGGGCACCCGCCCCGCGGGCCCGCGCCTGCGCGAGCTCGAGGGCCGCCTGCGGGCCCATCCCTTCGTGCGCGAAGCCCAGGTGTACCGCGACCTGGCCGGCAACCTGCACGCCGACGTGCGCCAAAACCGCCCCATTGCCCGCCTCACTCACCCCGATACCCGCCTCGACACCTACGTGGACGCCGAGGGCCGGCCCTTGCCCCTGTCGCCCTTGTTTACGGCCCACGTGGCCACGGTGGCGCGGCCCGGCGGCGGGGCGTTACCAACTGCATTTTTCCAGGATAGCACCGGGCGGCGCTACTTGGCTTTTTTGCGGTACGTCGACGAGCACGAGTTCTGGAAAGCGCAGGTAGCGGAGGTGTTTGTCGAGCCCGGCGGCAAGCTCTCCTTCACCCAGCAAGTGGGCGACCAGCGCATCGAATTCGGCCCGCCCGAAAATATTTCCGAGAAATTTGCCAAGCTTATGGTATTTTACCGGCAAATTCCGTCAGTTTTGGGGTGGGATACCTACCACCGCGTGAACGTAGAATACCAAAATCAGATTATTTGCGAATGACAATTCGCTGAAACATAAGCCGTAAGGCTCACACCGTCTCATTTCCAACCCACCGCTTCTTCACCGCTCGCCAGCACCGCTCCTATGCATCAAGATAAAATCGTCGTCGGGCTCGACATTGGCACCACCAAAATCTGCGCCCTGGTGGGCCGTAAAAACGAATTTGGCAAACTCGAAATCCTGGGCATGGGCAAGGCCGTGTCGGAGGGCGTGTCGCGCGGCATCGTGCTCAACATTGACAAAACCGTAGACGCCATAAAACGGGCCATTCGGCAAGCCGAGGAACAGTCCGGAATTAGCATTGGAGTGGTAAACGTGGGCATTGCCGGGCAGCACATCAAAAGCCTGCAGCACAACGGCAGTATCACGCGCAACTCGGCCGACACCATCGGGCCCGACGACGTGAACCGCCTCACCCAGGACATGTACCGCCTCGTGACCCAGCCCGGCTCGCAAATCATCCACGTGATGCCGCAGGACTACAAGGTGGACTACGAAGAAGGCATCGCCGACCCCGTGGGCTACGAGGGCGTGCGCCTGGAGGGTAACTTCCACATCATCACGGCCCAAAGCACGGCCATCAACAACATCAACAAATGCGTGACCAAGGCCGGGCTGGAAATCGCCGACCTGATTCTCGAGCCCTTGGCCAGCAGCATGTCCATTCTTTCCGAAGAGGAAAAGGAGGCCGGCGTGGCCCTGATTGACATCGGCGGTGGGACCACGGACCTCGCCGTGTTCAAGGACGGCATCATCCGGCACGCGGCGGTGCTGCCGTTTGGCGGCAACATCATCACCCAGGACATCAAAGCGGGCTGCAACGTGGCCCCCGGCCAGGCCGAGCAGCTGAAGGTGAAGTTTGGCAAAGCCATTGCCCAGGAAGCCAGCGACTACGAAATCGTGAGCATTCCCGGCCTGCCCAACCGCCCGCCCAAAGAGGTTTCGCTGAAAAACCTGGCGTACATCATCGAGGCCCGCATGTCGGAAATCATGGAGCTGGTGTATGCCGAAATCTACCGCATGGGCCTGCACGACAAGCTCTCGGCCGGCATTGTGCTCACCGGCGGCGGCTCGCAGCTGCAGAACCTGGAGCAGCTCACCGAGTACATCACCGGCCTCGACACGCGCATCGGTTACCCCAACCAGCACCTCGGCAAAAGCCGCATCGAGGCGGTTAAATCGCCGATGTACGCCACCACGGTGGGCCTCGTGCTGTCGGGCTACCACTCGCTCGACGAGCGCAGCGCCGCCCGCGCGCCCTACGAGCAGGAAGAGCAGTTTTCCGTTCCGGCCGCGCACTACGCCCCGCAGCCCGCCTCCGCGGCATCGGCGCCCGCCGAAACCCGGGCCTCGGTGCCGAGCGTGCCCGCCCAAGCAGCGGTGCCCGCCAAGCCCAAGGAGCCCGGCGCGGCCAGCCGTTTTTTCAAAGACATCATCACCCGCACCAAGGGACTGCTAATTGACGATTACGACGACAAATCCTATTAAAATCAAATTAAGAATTAACAATTAAGAATTAAAAATTGGGTCGCCGGCCGTGATTTGATGGCCGTTGTTTTTGACAGAACCAGTTTTTAATTCTTAGTTCTTAATTTCTAATTCTTAATTGAAAACGATGAATTATAAATTCGACATTCCGGCGCAAACAAAGTCCATCATTAAGGTGATTGGCGTGGGCGGCGGGGGCTCCAACGCCGTGAAGCACATGCACAAGCAGGGCATCAAGGACGTGGAGTTCATCATTTGCAACACCGACCAGCAGGCGCTGCAAAGTTCTACGGTGCCCAACAAGCTCCAAATTGGGGTCGACCTCACCGAAGGTCTGGGCGCCGGCGCCAAGCCCGAGCGGGGCCGGCAGGCGGCCATCGAAAGCAAAGAGCAAATCCGGGAGCTGCTGAATAACGGCACCAAGATGCTGTTTATCACGGCCGGCATGGGCGGCGGCACCGGCACCGGCGCGGCCCCCGTGATTGCGCAGGTGGCGCAGGAGCTGGGCATTCTGACGGTGGGCATCGTGACGGCGCCCTTTCTGTTTGAAGGCAAGAAAAAGCGCCTGCAGGCCGAACTCGGAATCAAGGAACTGAGCGAGCACTGCGACACGGTGCTGGTGATTCTCAACGACAAGCTGCCGCAGATTTACGGCAACCTGACCATGAGCGCCGCCTTCGCCAAGGCCGATACGGTGCTGACCACGGCCGCCAAGTCCATCGCCGAAATCATCACGGTGACGGCCGACGTGAACGTAGACTTTGAGGACGTGAAAACGGTGATGAAGGACAGCGGCGCTGCCGTGATGGGCAGTAGCATGACCGAAGGCGAAAACCGCGCCCGCCGCGCCGCCGAAGAAGCGCTGAACTCGCCGCTGCTCAACAACACCGACATCCAGGGGGCGCAGAAAATTTTGCTCTCCATCATGTCGGGGGCCGAGCACGAGCTGGAAATGGACGAGTTGACGGAAATCACCGAGTACATTCAGGAGAAAGCCGGACAGGACGCGGAAATGATTTTCGGCCACGGCATCGACGAAACCCTGGGCCAGAACATCCGAGTGACGGTAATTGCCACGGGCTTTGCCCGCGACGCGCACTCCATCACCACGCCGACGAGCGGGGGAGAATCCGCCGCGCCGGAGCCACTGGCTGCTGGCCTTAGTCATTCCGAAACGGGGGCCGCTGCCCCTGCTGCCGGTAACGCGTCCGCTCCCTTTGTGCCGAGCTTCGGCGCTGCATCATCAGAGCAGGCACGGGTCACGTTTGATTTGAATGGGCCTACCGCCCACGTCCAGCCGCCGCTGGCGGGCGCCCCCGTTGGTACGCCCGGCGACCCCGTGCTGGTGTCCAGCGGCCCGGCCGCTACCGAGGCAGCCCGGCCCCGCCCCGCCCTCGACGCCCAGACCCTGGAGCGCCGCCGCCGCCTGCAAGAGTTGAGCAACGGCCTCCCGCCCGAGGCCGTGGCCCAGTATGACACGCCCGCCTACCTGCGCCGTCAGGTGAAGCTGGAAAACGTAGAGCCCAGCTCGGCCCAGAACATCTCCCGCTTTAATTTATCGGACGATAACGAATTGCTGGGTGATAACCGGTTTTTGCACGACAATGTGGATTAGGTAGTTACGTTGATTACAAATGAAAAGCGCCGCTGCTGGGAGTTCCAGCAGCGGCGCTTTTTTGACTATTGCACAACGTCCACGGCTTGCTGCTGTGCTGGCATTTGAAAAACGTCGCGCCCGGCAGCTAAAGCCGATAAGAATTGCTGAACTTGAAGATAATACAATTACCAAAAGTATTCGAGTCGCCCCGTACAAATGCTGATAGGGCCCCAATGCTCATTGTTATTGCGTCGCGCCAGCATAGCAGCAAACCGAATGTTGGCTGCTGTTTTATTTTCCTTCAACGACTTTAGCTTGTACAATTGTACCTTGTCCTGATACTATTTTCCACTTCCCATTAATTATTTTGTGAACGATTGTGCGTCTAACATATAAAATGCTTGAATCTTTCATCGTTAGTTTTTTAACAACAGATAAAGTTGCCACTTCACACGAGTATGTAAAAATATCAAACTGAGATGCAACTCTAATAACATTTGTCGGTGCAAGACCAACCAATCCTTTTACTTCTTCCAATTTGGTATTTAGATTTCCATAAGGTGTCTCATTGATAAAGCCATCCGAAAATATGTTGTTAAAGAAAATTGAGTCTTTTGTCGACATAGCAATATTAAATTTGTCGTCAAGACTGTAGAAATAGCTTTTCGCTTTTTCCGTATTTTCAAATGTTTGTGCGAAGGTATTAGTCTCTGCCAAGGTCGAGAGTAGAACCAATAAAACCAAGATTTTTTTTGTTGCTTGCATGGAGTTGATTTTTTATTTTGAATAAGTGCCATTTTTTGCATTGTTAAGGTAATTAGGATGCCTCATAGTGTTGAGTTTAATTTTAAGCGATGGTCGCCACAAAAATAGCAGCCAACATTCGGATTGCCGCAACTCGCGGCGTCGCAAGTTGCGGCAATCCAGCATTAGTATGCAGTGGAGTTGCGGCAAGCATACTCATCTAGCTGGCTTGCCGCAACGACTGCAGCCCTATCTATTTCTTCTTAAAAATATTCACTGGTGTCAAGTTACGAAACAAGAATTGAGAAATCACCAAGCTCGCAGCCAGCGCCCCGCCGACTTCTCCACCAACCGGTACACCGCATACGCTACGACCTGCATCGCTCGGCTGCAGCGGCCCAGGTTCTGGAACAGCCCGCCACCGAGCATTCACCGACTCCGGGCCATCCATACCTTTGCCCCGCGAGCCCAAAGCGTCGCTGCTGAGCTGGTCCCGCGCGTTTCGCCGGGCGCGGCCGGTTTCGGCAAATTCCGAACATTGCTTATGCTTGCTTTCCTCCGGCGCTGGCCGCTGCTGCTGCCGGCGCTGGTGCTGCTGGGGCTGTTTTTGTACATGACCGGCCCGGGATTTGGGGGCACCGGCGATTCCTGGAATTATTTATGGGCGGCAAAAATCTGGCGGCAATCGGGCCAGTTGCTGGCGCCTAATGGCCAGCCTTACCGCTACTGGGGGCCGCTGTATCCGTTGCTGTTAGCATATTTCTACAGCCCAGCGGCGGTGCGGTGGCTGCACGGGGGCGCGTTGTTGGTGCACTTGGTGCTGTGGGGGCAGGTGGGCCGGTGGCTGCTGCCGGCGGGGCGGGCTCGGTGGCTGCCGTGGCTGGTGGCGCTGAGCACGGCCGTGCTGGTGCCCGCCGGTTTCGTATGGTCGGAAACCGTGTTTGGGGCGTTGTCGGCGGCTTATTTCTGGGCGTTGCTGGGGTGGCTGCGGGGCAAGGCTGGCGGCTGGTGGGGACTGGCCACGGCCGCGGGCTTTTTGCTGCCGTTGCAGCGTACGTCGGGGTTCTTTTTGCTGGCCGGCGCGGGAGCAGGCCTTTTGCTCGTGGGACTGGGGCGCGGCCGGTGGCGCCCGTTGCTGCTGCACTGGGCGGGGTGCGCGGCCGGTGGGCTGGCCTGGAATTATTACGCCGAGGTGCTGGCCGGCCCGCCGGTGTACCAAACGCATTACCCGTGGGATGCGCTGGGCTCGGTGGCCGATTACGGCTTTGTGCTGATGCGGTGGTTTTTGCCGCTGGCAGCTGCCGGGCGCACCCTGCTGCCGGTTTTGTGGGCGGTGGCGCTGCCCGCGTTGCTGTGCCTGCTGTTCCCAGTTAATCCCCAAAAAGCACCGCTGGCTGGCAACTCCGACGCCGGGCCTTTTATTACCAGGGAGCAAAGCCTTCGACTCGTGTGGGGGGTGGTGCTCTGCACGGTGGTTGCGCTGCTGCTGGCCACCCGGGCCTCGCGCGCCGCCGCGGGCCCCGAAAGTGCCGAACGGTACTGCGCGGCACTGGTGGGCCCGGTCATGTTGTTGGCCTTGGCGCGCTGGCCCGATTTGGACAACCGGTTAGGGCTCAAAGCAGGAGCTTGGCGGCGTTGGGTAAGCCCGGGCATCCTTGGCGGGTGCTTGGCCTACTCGGCGGTGCGGGTGGGCCACAACGCGCAGCAGCAGCGGCACCGAGTTCCCATGCCTTGGCCGGAGGCGGTTGCTCCGGCCCAAGCGCCGCTACTACCCGCCGCGGAAAACAGGAAAGAGGCTTGCCAGCTACCCAACCGCAAATATTAAGCTGGGTAGTAGGCCAGGCGGTCTTTCCAGCGGTTGAGCGGCGCTTCGAGCCAGGTCCAGGACGCGGCGCTCAGGGCTAAAAGCAGCGGGGTGAGCACGGCCACCGTCGGGATGGGGCCCAGCCAGAACGCCCGTAGTCCCGCGCCGTACGGGTGATTCAGGGGGAAAAGATGGAACACCGCCCGTTGGTAAAACACGGGCAGCAGCAGGTGGTAGAGGTAGAAGCCGTAGCTGCGCTGGCCCAGCCAGCGCAGCGCGGCTTGCAGGCGGCTTTCGCTGGCGGGCCGGGTGGGCTGGTGCAGGGCCCAGTTGAGGGTGAGGGCCGCCGGGATGCTGCCGGCCGAGGGGTAGAGGAGCAGCCAAGCCGCGTCGGCGCCGGCGAAGCGCAGGGCGGCCCACAGCCCGGCCCACGCCAGCCACGCCAGCGCCGCCCACCGCGGGTGAGCCAGGCGCCGCAACCAGGGCCGGTGCTCGGCCAGGCGCAGCATTCCGCCTACGGCAAACATGTCGAGGCACGCGGGCAGCAGCACAAACGCGAAGCCGGGCTTCACCCACCAGCTCCACGCGAGGCGAAACACGAGGCCGGCGACGGCCACCAGCGCCAGCCAGCGCAGCCGCCGCGGCACCACGGTCAGCAGCAGGGGCCACAACAGGTAAAACTGCTCGTCGACGGCCAAGGTCCAGAAGTGGCCCACGCCTTCGCCCCAGTGCTGAAGCCGGTAGAATAATAGGTTGGAAACCGGCACCAGGAACCAGCCGGGGTAGTCGTGCACGGTGGCCAGCGGCAGCAGCGCGCTCAGCAGCAATGCCGCGTAATAGGGGGGCAGGGTGCGCACGGCCCGCCGCAGGTAAAAAATGCCCAGCCGGCGCGGCCAGTTGCCGGGGCCGCCCACGTACACGGCCTGCTTCCAGACGATGCCCGAAATAAAGTAGCCGCTCAGCACAAAAAACGTGAGGTAGCCCACCACGCTAATCGGAAAGGGGGGCGACGCCCAGTGGCCGATGACGACCAGCAGAATGGCCACGGCCCGCACGGCGTCGAGCCCGGGGCGGTAGGCAAGGGGCGGGGATGGAGACATGGATTTAGCGGTGGGCCGGTGGCAGAAAGCCAGTAGCCGTCGGCCATTGACGCCAAAAAATCAGCCCAACGTGTGGTACACGGCCTGCACGTCTTCGTCGTCCTCGAACTTTTCGATGATGGTCATCACTTCCTCCAACTGCTCGTCGTTGAGCGAAACGGTGGTGTTGGGCACGCGCTGCAGGTTCACGCTCACCACGTGGCGGCCCTGGGCTTCGAGGGCCTTTTGCATTTGGCCGAAGTCGGTGAAAGCGGTTTCGACCACGAGGTAGTGGTGCTCGGCGGCGTGCTCGTCTTCTTCGGTGGTTTCGTACACGTCCTCGGCGCCGAAATCGATGAGCTCCAGCTCCAGCTCGTCGCGGTTGAGGCCTTCGGCGGCCAGCTTGAACACGCCCTTGCGGGTGAAGGTGTAGTCGCTGCTGCCGGCGGTGCCCAGCGTGCCCTCGTTGCGGTTGAAGATGAGGCGCACGTTGCTCACGGTGCGGGTGGGGTTGTCAGTGGCGGTTTCGATGACGACGGCCACGCCGTGGGGCAAATAGCCCTCGTACACCACTTCCTGGTAGTCTTTTTCCTCCTTGCTGCTGGCGCGCTTGATGGCGGCTTCCACCCGGTCTTTGGGCATGTTCACGCCTTTGGCGTTCTGCATGGCGGCGCGCAGGCGGGCGTTGGAGTCGGGGTTAGGGCCGTTTTCCTTCACGGCCATCACGATTTCCTTGCCGATGCGGGTGAAGTCTTTCGACATCTTGTCCCACCGCTTCATTTTGCGGCCTTTGCGAAATTCGAATGCACGTCCCATTTGCTGTGGCTGAGTAACTGAGTGGTTGAGTGAATGAGGGGCACCGTCCGGCGTGGCGCGGGCCCAAAAGACTTGCGCGAAACGGACTCCGCGGAACGGGCCGCAAGTTAGCCCGAAGGGGCGGGGGCGGCCAAATGCGGGGGCGCCCGCCTAGCGCCGGGGCTGGCGGGGCCGGCGAAGGCGCTTGGCCGGTTTGGGAGTCGCGGGCGGTCCGGGCGCCTCGCGCGCCTCCAGCTCGTACACGCCCTGGTTGCCGGCCGGGTACCCGAGGATGGTGATGGTGAGGCGTTGCGTGGCGGGGTCAAACCGAAAAGTGCCGCGCTGCACGTCGGCGCCTTTGCGGTCGGTAAAGGCAAAGCGGATGCTGTCGCCGTTAAGGGTGAAGCGCCCGGTTTGGTCGAAAAAATACGGATTGCCGGCCGCCCCGATGCGCAGGTGCTTTTCATACGTGCCGTCGGCCCGCAGCGTGAGCGCCCCGCCCACCCCGGTCACCCGCGTGGGCGGCGCGGCGCTGGAGGCGTCGTACACGGTGTAGGCGGTGTAATTGTAGGTGGTGTAAAAAGAAGGAAGCGGAGCCGCCTGCGCCCAAGCCGCACCCGAAAGGCCCAGGTTCAGGAAAAGCAACCGAACGGGTAAGACAAGAAAACGCATGAATGGTAAACCGCAAAAACCAAAAAAAGCGCCGAGCCACCGGCTAGTGCGAAGGTAAGGCCGCGTGGGGCGGCCCGGGCAGCAAGGGCTCGGTTCCGGACCTGGGGTGCGCCCCGGGCCGGGAAGGGCGCCGGGTTGGTGCGCGGGCCCCCGCCGCTTACTTTTGGCGCCCCAGCTTTTTGCCCCGCCCGTGCCCACTTTTCTTCGCGACCTCATCCGCCCCGCCGCCGAACTGCCCGACGCGGACCTGTGCCTGGTGGGCCTGCCGCTGGATTTTGGCACCGTGCTCGAAGGCGGCCGGGCCGGCGCCGTGGGCGCCCCCGACGCCATCCGGCGCGAGTTGCGCCGCTACCACAAAACCTACAACCTGGAGCACGGCGTCAGCCTTGATGCCCTGCGCATTGCCGACGCGGGCAACCTCGACCTGCGCCACCCCGACCACGCCCGCAACCACGCCCTGATTCGGGAGCAGCTGGGCCGGCTGCTGCGCCGCTACCCGCGGGTGGTGGTGCTGGGGGGCTCGCACGACGGCACCTACTCCACCGTGCGGGGGCTAGTGGACGCCAGCGGCGGCCAGCCGGTGGGCGGCCTCAACTTCGATGCCCACGCCGACGTGAAGGACCGGCCCGAAATCAGCAGCGGCACCCCCTTTGGCAAGCTGCTCCGCGAAGGCTTTGTGGAGGGCCCGCGGTTCACCGAAATCGGCCTGCATTCCAACCTGAACACCCGGGAAGACCTCGACTTTCTGCGCCAGCAGCAGGCCCACGTGGTGCCGCTGGCTCACGTGCAACAGGACGGAATGCCACTGCACGCCAGCCGGGCCCTGCGCCGGGCCACCCACGCGGGCCCCGCCTTCGTGAGCTTCGACCTCGACGGGTGCGCTGAAGCCTTCGCCCCGGCCGTGTCGGCCCCCAGCGCCGACGGCTTCACGCCCCGCCAGGCCGTAGAAGCCGCTTTTTTGGCGGGCCAAAACGAGCAGGTGCGCCTGTTTGAAGTGGTGGAGTTGAACCCGATGTACGACCGCGACCACCAAACGGCCCGGCTGGCCGCCACCATCCTTACGGCTTTTTTGACCGGGCTGGCCGCGGCCGGGGCGTCACGCGCCGCCGGCCACCGGTGAGGAACCACGCCGCCCCGGCCGCCAAAATGCCCACCCCGATGGCCGCGGCCTGCATCGGCAGCTTGTCGGCCGGGGCGGGGGGCAGGTGCTCCACGCCGCTGGCATCGGTGCGGGCCGGCTCGTGCACGTAGCGGCCGTGGGCGGGCACCGGGTAATTGTTCGCCAGCCCGTGCAGGCCGGCGGCCGCCTCCGGGCCGGTGATGACGGGGCCGTGGCCGCAGCCAATGGCTTTGGGCTCCAGGGCGGCCAGGGTTTGCACCGAAGCGCGGGCCGCCGCCCAATCGTAGTTGAACGGCGCGCCGGCCCGGCTGATTTTGGGCCGGCCCAGCAGCACGGCCGCCACGGAATCGTGGTGGCAGGTGGCAAAGGCATCGGCGCCCAGGAGCGTGCGGTCGGCTTCGCGGAAAAACGCCACCTGGCCCGGAGCGTGGCCCGGCACGTGCAGCCAGCGCCAGTTGGGCAGGTACGGGGCGCCGGGCTCTTCCACATTCAGGCCCTGCACCCGCTCCTGCAGGTTGGGCAGCTGCGTCGGGAAAAACCGGCTCATGAACGCCAGCGAGCCGCCCACGGTGGGGTCGCGCGGCGGGTAGAGGGCCTGGCCGGTGAGGTAGGGCAGCTCCAGCGGGTGGGCGATGACGGGCACCTGCCAATGGTCGGCCAGCTCGCGGGCCGAACCGAGGTGGTCGAGGTGGCCGTGGGTGAGCAGAATGGCCTCGGGCCGCGAGCCGGGATAAAACAGCTTGTCGGCAGCGGCGATAATAGCCTTTTGGCTGTCGGGCAGGCCGGTATCAATCAGCACCCACTCGCCGGGGGTGCCGGTTTCGACGAAATATACGTTGACAAAACGCTGAATGCAGAGCTGGGTGACGCCGGCGGCTACGGTTTCCATGGGGCGGGGGGAAATGACGGGAGGAAACAAGAATACGCAAGGAAGCGCCGCAAGTGGTAATTTTTTTTTGGGGCGCCTGTAACGAATCTTCCGGGCTCCGGTACTCCTCTCGCCACCTCCCCATGCCGGGCGGTGGCGAAAATTCCCCTAACCCCGCTTTGCTGCACTCACCTAATCCCTTGACCGCCATGAAAATTTTCCTGCCCCTTGCCTTGCTGTTCGCCGCGGGCGCCTCGCTTTCGGCCACGGCCCAATCCGCCGCCGAACCCCAGTTTCAATTGAGCTGCCAGGACGGCAACTGGTCGAGAAACGGCAACGACAAGCATCACTTCTGCGAAACCCGCGACCTGACCATGGCGGCACCGGCCGGGCAGCCCCTTGCCATCGACGGCGGCGCCAACGGCGGCATCACGGTGCACGGCTGGGCGGGCACCACGGTGCTGATTCGGGCCAAGGTGCAGAGCTGGAGCAGCACGGCCGCCAAGGCGCAGGCGCGGGTGAAAAGCGTCAGCATCGGCACCGCAAACAACACCCTGCGCGCCAGCGCCCCCAACGACAACGACCACTACAGCGTGACTTACGAGGTATTTGTGCCCCGCCAAACGGCCCTCGTCTTAAACACTGTAAACGGCGGCATCAACTTGGACAACCTGCAGGCCGACATCAAATTCCACGCCGTGAACGGCGGCGTGTCGCTCGCCAACCTCGGCGGCCAGGTCACCGGGCAAACCGTAAACGGCGGCCTAAACATCGCCCTCGGCGGCACCCAGTGGGAAGGCAAGGGCCTCGACGTGGAAACCACCAACGGCGGTATCGAATGGAAGCTGCCGCCGGCGTATTCGGCCCAGTTTTTCACCAGCACCGACCTGGGCAATATCCATTCGGGCCTGCCGGTTACCAAGTCCGGTTTCATGCACAAGGAAGTAACCGCCAACCTGGGCAAGGGCGGCGCCCCCGTGAAGGCCGTTACCACCAACGGCGGCATCACCCTGGACCAAGGCCACGACTAACCGCCCACTTTTTAGGATGACCAAAAACGCCTGCCCGGCCCACCGGCGCGGGCGTTTTTGGTGACGGCGCGCGGGTTGCGTTGGCGAAAAACAATAACTTCGCCGCCCCACCCAATTCCCGTCCATGGCCCTCACTGCTTCACCCGCCGCCGAGTTCAACCTCGAAGCCAACTCCTGCTCGACCGCCAGTGGCGGGGCCACGCCCAAGCCAGCGGGCATGCGCCCGATGTTCTACGAGTTTAAGCCCGAAGAAACCGTGCGGGCGGTCCGCGGCACCGCCCTGCGCTGCAAAACCTGGGAGGCCGAAGCCGCCCTTCGGATGCTGGAAAACAACCTGGACCCCGACGTATCCCTCGTCTATGACGAACTCATTGTGTACGGCGGGGCTGGCCGCGCCGCCCGCAACTGGAAAGAATACCAGGTCATCGTGCGCACCCTGAAGGAGCTGGAACCCGACGAAACCATGCTTGTGCAATCGGGCAAGGCCGTGGGCGTGCTCCGGACCTGGGCCCACGCCCCGCGCGTGCTCATTGCCAACTCCAACCTCGTGCCCGCCTGGAGCACCCAGGAATACTTCGACGAGCTCGACAGAATGGGGCTGATGATGTACGGCCAGATGACGGCCGGCTCCTGGATTTACATTGCCACGCAGGGCATTTTGCAGGGCACCTACGAAACCTTCGCCGCCATGGCCGACCGGCACTTTGGCGGCAGTCTGCGCGGCACCGTCACCGTCACGGCCGGCCTGGGCGGCATGAGCGGCGCCCAGCCCCTGGCCGTGACCATGAACGACGGCGTGTGCCTCGTCATCGAGCTCATTGCCGAACGGGTGCAGCAGAAAGTGCGCGAAGGCTACGTGGACGAGCACGCCCGCGACCTCGCCCACGCCCTGGAGCTGTGCGCGCAGGCCAAAGCCGCCGGCAAGCCCTGGTCCGTGGGCCTCACCGGCAACGCCGCCACCGTGCTGCCCCGCCTGCTGGAGCTAAATTTCCAGGCCGACATCGTGACCGACCAAACCTCGGCCCACGACCTGATGGACTACCTCCCCGAAGGCGAGATAGGAGAGGTGATGGCCCTGCGCGCCGCCCACCCCGACGAATTCAAAAAGCAGGCCCTGGCCTCCATTGTGAAGCACGTCGGGGCCATTCTGGAAATGCAGCGCCGCGGCACCATCGCCGTGGACTACGGCAACAACCTGCGCGGCCAGGCCGAAAAAGGCGGTTTGGCGGTGCGCGACGCCGCCGGCCAGTTTCTCTACCCCGGTTTCGTGCCTGCTTACATTCGACCCTTGTTTTGTGAAGGCAAGGGGCCCTTTCGTTGGGTGGCGCTCAGCGGCGACCCGCAGGACATCCTGCGCCTTGACCGCGCCCTGCTCGAAACTTTCCCGGAGAATAAACTGCTGGCCCGTTGGATTGCCAAAGCCCAGGCCAAAGTTCCCTTCATCGGCCTGCCGGCGCGGGTGTGCTGGCTCGGCTACGGCGAGCGCGCGCAGTTCGGCCTCGTCATCAACGACCTCGTGGCGCGGGGCGAAGTCTCGGCCCCCGTCGTCATCGGCCGCGACCACCTCGACTGCGGCTCCGTGGCCTCGCCCAACCGCGAAACCGAAGGCATGAAGGACGGCTCCGACGCCGTGGCCGACTGGCCTTTGCTCAACGCCATGGCCACCTGCGCCAGCGGGGCCGACTGGGTGAGCCTGCACAACGGCGGCGGCGTGGGCATTGGCAACTCCACCCACTCCGGCATGGTGATAGTAGCCACCGGCACCCCCGAAAAAGCCGAGCGCCTCCGCCGCGTCCTCACCGCCGACCCCGGCCTGGGCATCTTCCGCCACGCCGACGCCGGCTACGAGCTGGCCCAAAACGTTGCGCGGGAGCGCGGGGCCAAGATTCCGAATTTGACAGACCAGCGCAATCAAATCTAATTTTTTGCTTTCCAACCAATGTACTCGGGGGCTGTTCGTCTCCTTGCAATTGGGAAATTATAGTTAAGAGAATTGGAGTTACTTTCACGGCGCCTTAATGGCCTGGTCCCGAAAATGGCTTATGAACTGGGGTAATGCCAGTTCCATCCGTTAGCAAATAATTTGCCTTTAAATTCTTATAAATAGGTTGATTAATTGCTAATTGTTAAATCAATGAATGTATTCAACAAATAATTTTTGACAATGAACACCGATATAAAATCAAAGACTCACTTGACGTGTTTGATTTGTAATAGCGCCCTTATAGTGCCCATGGCAGACTTTAAGGAGAATTTTCTCCAGAAGTGCCTTTCATGCGGTTTCGTGTTTTGCGGCCCCGTACCTACTCAGGAAGAGCTGGTGGAGCATTACAAAGGCTACACGCGAAATGATGATATCTCACCCATAACCATCAAGCGTTATCATAAACTGCTTGACGGATTTGAAAAGTACCGCAAGCACAACCGAATAATTGATGTCGGCTGCGGTAATGGACATTTTCTTAAGGTTGCTTTATCGCGTGGATGGGAGGTATATGGCACAGAATTCACGGATGAAGCTATTCTTGAGTGCACTCGAAAAAACATCAATATGAAAAAGGGTGCCTTAAACCAAGATGATTATGAAGCAGGTTTTTTTGATATTATCACTTCTTTTGAAGTACTTGAGCACATCAATAATCCTTTGGAGGAAATAAAAAAATTTAAATCCATTTTGCGTACTGGCGGCTTAATTTACCTGACGACTCCCAATTTTAATTCGTTGTCTAGATATTATTTGAGGCAAAAATGGACCGTTATTGAATATCCGGAGCATCTGAGTTATTACACTGCTAAAACGCTTCGCTTACTCTTTGAGAAGTCTGGCTTTCAAATGAAAAAAATAGAAGCTACTGGTATCAGCGTGGGGCGCATCAACGAAGCCAAGGAGACAGCCCTCAAGGAAGACTCAACCCCACATACCTTTCGTACAGATGATGAGTTAATACGCAAGAAAATTGAAGATAATTCGTTATTAAAATTCGCAGTTTATTCAGCTAACACAATCCTTTCAACTTTTAAAGTTGGAGATTCTTTGAAGGGTTATTTTATAAAAAATGAATCGAAAAAAGGTAGCGAGTAAGGCGGCGATTAAGTTGTAAAATAAGGCTTTACTAGTAGACTCAAGTCGAAAACGTGCGTTAAAACCGTCGACTTCAAGATAATTATCGTGGCGTTCGACCACATCTGCAAATTGTGAATCCTAACTTTAGTGCGGAGTGAATACGTGGCCTATTCTTCTTTTTTTGCCCACTGCATATTCTCCTGAATAGCGGCGGCGCCTGGGTGTGGACGCGTCTGGCATTTGGCCATCCGGTAAGCTACAGTTTTGCCTCTTCTAACTGGCTGACAGCATATCTCCCAGCTTGCTGCAGGGGTACGCGGTATGGGCCGCGGTGGTGATGCCCTTAAATGGACCCTGCCACTGGTAACAGGGCTACAAGCACCGCTATTTATATTGGTGGCCGTCGTACCTGTAGCTCGTGGGACGGATGCGCCTGTTCGCGGTTTAACTGGAATTGAAAATCAGGTTTTGGCTACCTCCTTAAGTTCATGCATTCGCATGAAACACGCTTACCTCTACCGCTGCCTGCTATTGCTAGCGGCGCTGGCCGCGGCTGGGCTATAGGTGCTGGTACTCGGCAGCCCCTGCCGGGGGCCCGGACCGAGGTAGAAATCCTCGGTCCGGAAGTTAAGGCTGAGCCTTTGCCGCTCTGTAATGCGCTGGGCGCTGTGGAGCCAGTTGCGGGTGGCGGGGTCCGGTCCGGCTTGGCGCAAGCGGCTCCTACCAGCTACGCGTGAGCACCTCCACGGCCACCACCCGGCTGCTGAAACCCTAGTCGACACGCCTAAAAGCCCGAATCTGCCGCCTTGCCGGACGCGGGCCTGCTGGGTATGAAGCTGGTAAAGCGCAACATTTGAGGAGGCGCCGAAATGACCCTTTCCATCGTCATGTCGAGCGCCGCCGAAACATCATCCACTGGATAGTAATCAAAACCGGTCAACAAGGCGGGCGAGATGTCTCACCGGCGCTCGACATGACGGGCTGACTTGAATTTTCAACCAGCCACTTCACGAAAAAAAGGCCCGGCAACTTGCCGGTTCCTTTTGGTGACTCTCATGTAGCTTAAAGCAAGTCGGTGCTGCGCACCAGTTGGGCGCCATGCCGCCGCAAGTCGGCCTGCGCCGCCGCCCACCCGGCCGGGATGATGGCGCGGGTGGCATCGGTGATGACAGACGTTGCAAATCCGGCCGCCAGCGCATCCAGCGCCGAGTAGTACACGCAATAGTCGCCGGCCAGCCCGGCCACGAACACTTCGCTGATTTCGCGGCCGCGCAAGTAGGCGGCCAGGCCGGTGCTTTTGCGGTGGCCGTTGTCGAAAAACGCGCCGTAGCTGTCGATTTCCGGGGTGGTCCCCTTGCGGAAAATGGCCTCGATGCGCGCCGTGTCCAGGGCCGGGGCCAGGGCGGCGCCGGCGCTGGCCTGGGTGCAGTGGTCGGGCCAGAGCACCTGCGGCAGGCCGTGCAGGTCGATTTCCTCGAACGGCACCCGGCCGGCGTGGCTGCTGGCGAAGCTCTGGTGGCCGGGCGGGTGCCAGTCCTGGGTGGCCACCACCAGGCCGAAGCGCGGCTGCAGGGCGTTGGCCAGCGGGATGATTTCGTCGCCGCCCGGCACGGCCAGCCGGCCGCCGGGCAGGAAATCGTTTTGAATATCGATGAGCAGGAGGGCTTTCATCACGGAAAAGGGTGGGGACGCAAGCAAAACCCAGCATTTTGCCGGGGATTACGTCTACGCGGCAACAAACTTATTCGCCCACGTCCATGCCCGACCTTCAGCATCAAATCATCCTCGTCACCGGCGCCACGTCCGGCATCGGCCAGATCACGGCCACGGAGCTGGCCAAGCTGGGCGCCCACGTCGTCATCCTGGCCCGCAACGCCGCCAAAGCCGCCGCCACCCAACAGGAAATTCGGGCCGCCGCGGGCCACGACCGGGTGGACGTGCTGCTGGCCGACCTGGCCGACCTGGGCCAGGTGCGCCGGGCCGCGGCCGAATTCAACGCTCGCTACCCGCGCCTCGACGTGCTGGTGAACAACGCCGGGCTCATTTTCGGGGCCGAGCGGCAGCTCTCGCCCGACGGCAACGAGCTGGGGCTGGCCACCAACCACCTCGGCCCGTTCCTGCTCACGGCGCTGCTTTTCGACAAGCTGCGGGCCAGTCCGGCCGCCCGCGTAGTGAACCTGTCCTCGATGGCTTACAAGGCCGCCAAGCCCGACCTGGCCGACCTGCAGTCGGCGCGGCACTACAGCGCCCTGCGCGTGTACGGCAACACCAAGCTCTACAACATCCTGTTCACCCAGGAAATGGCCCGCCGCCTGCGCGCCCACAAAATCACGAACGTGACCACCAATGCCGTGCACCCGGGCGTGGTGGCCACCCGCTTTGGGGCCAGCGCCGGCGGCTGGCTGGCCGCCCTCACGCAGTTGGGCCGCCCGTTTATGATTTCCGTGGAAAAAGGGGCCGAAACCAGCATTTTCCTGGCTTCCGCGCCCGAGGTAGCGGCCGTCAGCGGGGGCTTTTTTGCCAAGAAAAAGGTCGCGCCAGTCAACCACGCTTTCAACACGCCCGCGCACTCCCGCCGGCTCTGGGAGCTGAGCGAGGAGTTGACTGGTACGTCGTTTTTGGCGTAATTGACGGCCGGTTCCGTTTGTGCCTCCTCGCTCCGCCATGACTGATTCTCTCGTTAATGTTCCAGCTTACGCCGCCCGCATTGGTTACCGCGGCCCGCTCACGCACTCGCTGGAAACCCTGGTGGGCCTGCATCGCGCGCAGGCCTTCAGCATTCCCTTCGAAAACTTCGACGTCCACCTCAACCGGCCCATCGGCCTCGACGCGGCCAGCCTGCAGCGGAAGCTGGTGGAGGAGGGGCGCGGCGGCTACTGCTACGAGCTGAACGGCCTGTTCCGGCTGGTGCTGCAGCAGCTGGGTTTTGCCGTGATGGGGCTGGTGGGCCGCAACCTCATTGCCGGGCACCCGCTGCGGCCCCGCGCCCACCAGGTGCTTGAGGTGGACGTGGCCGGGCAGCCCTGGCTCGCCGACCTGGGCTTCGGGACCAACGGCCTCATCGAACCGATTCCGCTTGCCGTGGGCCCCGAGCACCAGCAGTTTTTTGACCGCTACCGCCTGCAAGCCGCCCCGCAGCACAACTACCACCTGCAGCTCCACATCCAGGGCCAGTGGCAAAGCCTCTACACGTTCACCCGGGACGAAGCCCAGCCCAGCGATTACCAGATGATGAACTTCTTTTACTCGCAGTCGCCCGATTCGCCTTTTCGCAAGCAGCGCATCAGCACCCTGGCCGCGCCCGATTTCCGTGCCAGCCTGGTCGACCGGGAGTTGAAAATCCGTCGGCCCGATGGCCGCGTCACCGCCACCGTTTTAGGCGACGACGCGGCGTACGAGCAGGCCCTGGATACCTATTTCGGCATCCGGCTCCCGGTTGCCTGGCCGGCCGGGGGGGCTTAAGCAGCCCCGGCCGCCTTGGGGTGCAGGGCCCGCCACTCGTCTTCCAGAATGCCCATTTCGATGAGGCTCCAGTAGCCGTCGCCGTGGCGCACCACGTCGCGCAGCAGCCCTTCTTGCCGGAAACCGCACTTGAGGTAGCAGTTCACGGCGGCGTGGTTGAAATCGTACACGCCCAGGCTGATGCGGTGCAGCTGCAAGTCCTCGAAGCCGATGCGCAGCAGGGCCCGCACCATGCCCTGGCAGATGCCGCGGCGGCGCTCGGTGCTGTTGCCCACCAGCACGCGGGTGATGCGCCCGGCCCGGTCGCGCTGGCTGATGCCCCCGAGCGAAATGTGGCCCACCGTGTCGCCCGTCTTCGCGTCCACGGCCTTGTAGATGAACACGTTGGGGTCGTTGATGTCGTTCGAGCCCTCCACGTACCACGTCAGCCCCGACTCGGTGAGGGGAAAGGAAAACATGGCGCCGCTCCATTCTTTCATCAGCCGCTCGTCGTCGACCCACGCCATGAGCTGGGCGAAATCGTCGGAAGTGAAGGGTTCGAGGGTAATCATAAAGGGGCGGGAAATGGCGCGCAACCGCAGTTAAGCCCGCAAGGTAAGGCCCCGGCTGCCCCAACCGTTCAACCACCAGCCCGTTAAACCGGGTAGCGGCGGGCTTTCACCGAATTATATCATTGTAACTTCTTCCCATGAACCTATCCCACAACACCGTGCTGCTCACCGGCGGCGCCTCGGGCATCGGCCTGGCCCTGGCCGTGCGTTTTCTTAACGCGGGCAGCGAAGTCCTCATCGTGGGCCGGCGCGCCGACAAGCTCGCCGAGGCCCAGCAGCGGCACCCCGGCCTGCGCACCCGCGTGTGCGACATGGCCAGCCCGGCCGAGCGCATCGAACTGGTGCGCTGGGCCAAGGCCGAGTTCCCGCGCCTGAACGTGCTGGTGAACAACGCCGGCATTCAAAACCGCATCCAACTGGCCGCCGACGCCGACACCGATTGGGACCAGCGCCGCCAGGAATTGGTCATCAACGTGGAAGCGCCCGTGCACTTGGCCACGCTGCTGGTGCCGCACCTGCGGGCGCAGCCGGGCGCGGTCATTATCAACGTCACTTCGGGGCTATCGTTTGCGCCGGCCGCGTTCGTGCCCATCTACAGCGCCACCAAGGCGGCGCTGCACTCGTTCACGCTTTCGCTGCGCCACCAGCTGGCACCCGCTGGCATTGCGGTGCTCGAAATCGTGCCCCCGGCCGTGGACACCGACCTCGGCGGGCCGGGCCTGCACACCTTCGGCGTGAACGTGGACGAATTTGCCGATTCGGTAATGGCGCGCCTAGCGGCCGGCGAGCAGGAAGTCGGCTTTGGCAGTTCGGAAAAATCACGGCTGGCGTCCCGCGCCGAGCTGGACGAACAATTTCGGGTGATGAACAACCGCTAAGGGTTGTTGGGTGCTGAAGATGCCAATAGAACGGCGTAGAGACGCATATTTGCGTCTCGTCGTTGAACAATGGCGTGAGCACAACGCCGGGTCAGTCGTTCAACAACGAGACGCAAATATGCGTCTCTACGCCGTTCTCCTACCGCTCCATTTTGCCGCCGGCCCGCTCGGGGTGCTGGGCCGGAATGGGCAGGGGCTTGAAGGGCTGCTTTTTCAGGTCGCCGAGGACAACCTCCACGGCTTTGGCCAGCTGCGGGTCGGCGCCGTTTTGGGTGGCGTTGGGCAGCACGTCCACGTCGATGTCGGGCGGCACGCCCTGGTTTTCGATTTCCCACTGGCCCTCGGGGCTGTAGATGGCGAAGCTGGGCGAGGTGACCGTGCCGCCGTCCATGAGCACGGGGTAGCCTGAAATGCCAATAAGCCCGCCCCAGGTGCGCTTGCCCACGATGGTGCCCAGGCTGCGCCGCCGGAAGAACGCCGGCAGCGCGTCGCCGCCCGAGCCGGCAAATTCGTTCACCAGCATCACCTTCGGCCCGTAGATGGAGGCGCCGGGCGAGGTAAACGCGCGGCCCTCGCGCGGGGCCCAATAGCTGAGCAGCGGCCGGTTGAGCAGGTCCAGAATATAGTCGGCCACGAAGCCGCCGCCGTTGAACCGCTCGTCCACAATCACGGCTTCCTTGTCGAGCTGGCTGAAATAATAGCGGTTGAAAAACTCGTAGCCTTCCTGGCTGGTGTTGGGCAGGTACACGTAGGCCACGCGGCCGCCGGTCAGCTCGTCCACTTTGCGGCGGTTGCCTTCCACCCAGGCAATGCGGCGCAGGGTGGCCTCGCTGGCCACGGGCACCACCGTCACCTCGCGGGCGCCGCTCAGCGACGGCTTCGTGTTCACGGTGAGGGTGATTTGCTTGCCCACGGTGTTCTCGAAGAAGCTGTACACGTTGTCGGTGGCGCGCAGCGGGCGGTTATTCACGGCCAGTAGGTAGTCGCCGGCCTGCACGTTCACGCCGGGCCCGGTGAGCGGCGCCCGCAGGCCGGGGTTGAAGCTCTCGCCGTTGAACACGCGCTTGAAGCGGTAGTGGTCGTTGGCCACCTCGTAGTCGGCCCCGAGCAGGCCCACGGGGTCGGGGGTGAGGGCGGGCATGTCGCCGCCGGCCACGTAGTTGTGGCCCACCACCATTTCGCCCATCATCTCCGCAAACAGGTAGTTGAGGTCGGCCCGGTGCGCCACGTGGGGCAGAAAAACTTCGTACTTCTTCCTGGTCGCGGCCCAGTCCAGGCCGTGCATGTTGGCGTCGTAGAAGTAGTCGCGCTCCAGGCGCCACACTTCGTTGAACATCTGCGCCCACTCGTGGCGCGGGTCGATGTAGGAATCGAGCCCGGTGAGGGCGAGCTTGCCGTCGCCGGCCGCGGGCTTGCCGCCGGCTTCCACAATGCCGTAGGCGTCTTTCGGGGCCGTGTACAGGATTTTCTTGCCGTCGGCGCTCAGGGCATAGTCCGTCACTTCGGCCATAAATACCTCGTCCTTGCGCTCCTTCACGTCGAAACGGTGCAGGCGCTGGGTGGGCGGGGCCGGGGCGGCGTCGGGGCCGGCCGCGGTGGCGGCGG